>Ga0185299_10000146_pt1 | contig 220407 bp, 202 predicted proteins | sample PaiPotPPA55metaG_FD_128002 | JGI IMG/M metagenome (GOLD analysis project Ga0185299, IMG submission 128002) | Iron sulfur acid spring bacterial and archeal communities from Banff, Canada, to study Microbial Dark Matter (Phase II) - Paint Pots PPA... ...
TGCTCGTAGACTGGGCTTTCCGTAACAACGCCTGGATTGTGGAAGACGACTACGACAGTGAGTATGATTTCCGCAAACGTCCGATCGCAGCAGTCCAGGGCTTGGACACCAACGCGAGAGTAATCTATGTAGGCACCTTTAGTAAGGTATTATTTCCATCACTCCGAGTTGGCTACCTGGTCATACCTTCCGATCTGGCATCTGCTTTCTGTCGAGTCCGGCAGGCTTCGGACATTTCTCATTCAACGCTCGAACAGGCCGTACTGGCGGACTTTATCCGGGAGGGACACCTCGCCCGGCATATCCGGCGGATGCGCATGATCTACCTGGAGCGCAACCAGAGGCTGGTCGCCGAAATCCAAGAGCAACTCGGCGGCACAGTCGAGATAGTCAGCGCCCAAGCCGGCATGCATTTAGTTTGTCTCCTCCCTGCCAGCGTTGAAGACACGATAGTCTGGCAGCGCGCCGCCAAGGCCGGCGTCGCCTCCTGGCCGTTGTCGATTTGTTATCAAAGAAAGCCGCAACGAGGAGGACTGGTTCTTGGTTACGGCGGCGTCGATCAGAAGCAAATCCGGGATGGGGTGAAGAGACTAGCCGCTATTATCCGAGAAAGCCTCTGAGTCCGATTCGCCGGTTTTTCCCCGCATCCTCGGCAGGCTATAGCTCATTCCAGGGTTTCGAATGACGTGAATGCAATCCATTCTGGACCGCGTCTCTCCGCCAACACAAAGACGTTGTAAGTCTTCCTCGGTTCTAGCCCCACGAGCTCGAATCTGTCTTCTTTCGTAAAATAAACGCCGTATATTTCTTGGGCGAAAACCAAATAACGAGTTTTACTATCAGCTCGGGTCCAGGTTAATTGTGCCGTTGTCCGAGTGGTTTTTACGCTTAGGAAAGTGAAGCCGGGAAGGCAAGCTTGCGCGCTTTCCCCAATCGGAAAAGTTTGGGTGTTTCCGTTAACACCATTCATAGTCTCTGTACAGAACAGACGATAAACTAAGATATCCAGCGGTGGCTAAACTGAGATAACCAGCGGGTTATAGCCTGACTAAAATCCGTCAGCGGACGGTTAGCGAAAGAGCCACTTCACAAATAAATTACCATACCAATGGAGGGGCGCCGCTTTTCAATTTGGCAGTTCTGTCGGGTGGCAGCAGGGCGGCCTCCCGGAAATAACTCAGCGTAATGCTTTTATCCAGCGGCAGCATACTAACATCCTCACACTTTTATCCCACGAACCCAACCACCATTGCCTCACTGGTCAACGGTATCCTGGCCCTAATGCTATGTATAGGGTTGCCTGTGTCCGTCTTAACCTCCCGGTACCTCCCTCCCCGGCATCACGACTAAATGATCCCTTCGTTTTTGACACATTACTACGAAGCGGAAAGAGGACCCTTTAGGAATGTCTGCGATCTCTCCGAAGGAGAGCTCGATAGTCTGATCGCTGCGGAGAAGAACGCCAACACAGGTTTCAACCGCTTCGCCCTGGGAAAGGACTTCTTCAAAATCAGACGAGCAGCTGACGATCTGTTGATCGGAAAATATCGGGAGAAATTCGAAATCAACCCCCACGGCCGCCCATTTTACGCAGTGTTAGGTGAGTTTGATCGGACCTTGTCCATGTACCGAGAAGGCAGAAGCATCCAGCTTGATATGTCCCAATTTTCCCGAGAACAAGTGACATTCATGTATCCGGACCACTTTGTCTTGGTCTGGAATAAAGGCCTGTATCCAGCACCACCCGCCTTGTTTGGGCCATACACCCACTCATACGAGGCCGTTCATGACTACTTATTCACCTACGATGAGTTACCGGAGGCGATACGGACTTACTCGCTGGACGCTCGAATCGATCGCGCGAAAAAGCTGAATATGTGGGTATCGTCCTATATCGAAGCGCACATTTGGGATCCGGATATCCGAAATAAGGTGACCGGCTGATGGCGCAGCGCCGCTGGTGGAGCGTGCCTCGCTCGCGAGGCCGAATTTGGGATGCAGAACTACGAAAAAAGCAGCATTCGCATTAGGCCGGTCCGGCTGGAAGACGCGGAAGGGGTGGTTCAAGTTTTGAACCCATTGATCGAGTCCGGCCGGCATACGGCTCTGGACCGGGTCTTCACGGTCGACGAGGAGCGAACCTTCATCAGAGCGTTTCCGGTCCGAGGCGTCTTTCAAATTGCCGAACGTGTTGATGATGGCCGGATCGTCGGCTTTCAAAACGTTGAGCCGTTCGCAACTTACACCGACGCATTCGCACACGTTGGAGTCATCGGGACCTACGTTGATCCGTCCGGTCATCGCCAGGGAATTGGGCGTCTTTTATTTGAGGCGACCCGGTTAGCCGCAAAAGAAAAGGGTTACGAGAAATTCTTTGCCTTCGTCCGTGCCGATAACATCGCTGCTTTGTCCTTCTACACGCGGATTGGATTCGAAGTCATTGGGGTAGCCAAAGCGCAGGCCAAGATCAAAGACCGGTACATCGATGAGATCATGATCGAGCGACCGATTTAACCTGTCGTCCTCGAAAGTAGATCCTGAGGCGTGTCAGCTTAGCCTTTAGGTTTTACTACGCACGAAATCCACCAACGAAAGAAGCCTATCGTGCAAGGGTTCCCGGGCGTCGCATCTACCCAAACGCCATAACTGCCAACGATTTCAGGCGTCGACGGCCGCACGAGCTGGCGAGCGGAATGCAACGCCCCTCCGGCTCGACGATGCGACGCGCCTCTTAATCCGGGATCAGGTGTAGCTTCTGCAGCTCATGAGCGCTGGGCAGCTGCGAACTATCCCAACCACCGCCTAGAGCTTGCACTAAGGCGACGCTGGCGATCAGACGATCTTCCTGGACCAGTAGAGCCGTCTCCTGGTCACCGAGCAGGGTCACTTGAGCAGTAATCACGGTCGTGTAGGCAATGGTGCCGGCTTGGTATTCGTTTAAAGTAATATCCACAGCATGCTGAGCCGCAGCGACGGCGTCGCGTTCCACTCCAATCTGTTGGCCGAGAACGCGCAAACTTGAGAGCTCATCTTCGACATTCTGGAACCCCGCTAATACCGTCTCTCGGTAGTTAGCGACGCTCTGATCATACGCGGCTCGCGCGGCGGTTACAGCGGCGGATCGTTGCCCGCCTGTTAAAACGCTCTGGCTCGCACTGGCCATCAATGACCAGACCTGACTGGAGGTAGAGAAGAGAGCGACTCCTGGGTTAGCCGCGTAACCGAAGGCTGCCGAAAGGTCAATCGTCGGAAAATAGGCAGCTATTTGTACCCCGATCAACGCATTCTCTTCCTGTATTTGGCGTTCGGCCTCGGCAATATCGGGTCTGCGTTCCAAGAGCGTCGACGGAATACTGGTTGGTACGATAGGAATCCGTTCCGGCAGCACCCCTGCCGAGATTGAAACGTCCTCTGGAGTTTTGCCGACCAACAAAGCAATCGCATGTTCGTCTTGCGCGCGTTGAACTCCGACGTTGATGGCGGCGGCTTGGGCAGACAACAACTGGGCCTGTGCGTTAATCACATCTGACCGCGCGGCGGTTCCGACTGCGTACTGGTTTTCGGTTATCTTGAGCGATCGCTGAAAACTCTGAACGGTGTCATCGAGCAATTGCTTGAGAGCATCAGCGTAACGCAATTCAAAATAATCGGTTGCCAGCTGGGCTTGAGCTGACAGCCTGGCCGCCGCCAATTGAGCGGCGCTTACCTGAGCACCGGCTACGCTGCTCTCAACACTGCGCCGGATCTTGCCCCAGATATCCGGCTCCCAGGTAGCCGAGCCTTCCAACGAATAGGACGTGATCCCACTCAAGCTACCTACTGATTTCTGCCGCTGAACTTGTGGTGTCGCGGTCACCGAAGGGAAAAAACTGGACTGCTGCTCATGCACCACGGCTCGCGCTTCTCGGTAAGCCGCTTCTGCCTGCTTCAAATTCTGGTTTGAAACATCGACTTGGCGTTCAAGCGAATCGAGCGTCTGATCTCTATAGATAGACCACCAGGCCCCTCGATTAATCGTGTCGTTCGGAGTGGCGATTTTCCAACCCTTGTATTCTTTGTACACCGCGGGAACCGAAGCCGAAGGACGATGGTAATTCGGTCCGACCGCACAAGAAACCGCCAGGGTCGATAGCCCCACCAACAATAAGGGCCGTCGGATCAAGGCCATCAAATTAAAAGCCGAAAACGAAACGATCCGCCGATTACACAGCTTAAATGGAGGGTGCATTATTGTAGTAGTTCGATTCGCGCGTCGTGAGCTTCTTTGCGGGGTCAGTGTGTGATTCCGAAAACAGTTCGTTGGCGGCGAATCAAAACCCTGTCCTGTGGCCAGAAGGTATCGCCAAACCCATCACGGGCGAAAATCTCGGCGCGCCGATGACGCCCGGTCGCATCAAAGGCCACGCCAGACCGCGATGAACCGTGACATACCAATTCCTAATGCGCTGTGTCAGACTCATGAGAATCGGTGTAGTCGGCCGGTTAGAATGTCGAATTAGTGGTGGCGTCTCAACCCTTACGTTCCTGTTCGCGAGGTAAAGCCAACCGCGGGAAAAGCTTTCTCCATGCACCCTGACACCAGAGACGGAGCCGATCCAGATAAAGGTAGATCACCGGAGTAGAATAGAGGGTTAAGAGCTGGCTTACCAACAGGCCACCGACAATGGAGATACCAAGCGGCTGGCGCAACTCAGAACCTTCCCCAAAGGTAAGCGCCAGCGGCACTCCGCCCAGCGTGGCGGCGAAGGTGGTCATCATAATCGGCCGGAAACGTACGAGACAGGCCTGAAAGATCGCCTCCTCAGAACTGAGATTACCTCGGCGCTCAGCGTGTAGGGCGAAATCGACCATCATAATGGCGTTTTTCTTCACGATGCCGATCAACAGAATAACGCCGATCATAGCGATGATGCTAAATTCCATGTTAAACAGCATCAAACCAACCAAAGCGCCGACACTGGCCGAAGGGAGCGTCGACAAGATGGTGATGGGATGGACGTAGCTCTCATAAAGGATACCCAAGACAACATAAACGGCGAGTAGAGCGGCCACGATCAAAACCGGCTCGTCGGTTAGTGAAGATTGGAATGCATTAGCGACGCCGGCGAATGTCCCGTGAATAGCGGCCGGCATATGAATATCTTGGATAGTCTGCTGGATCACCGCGGTGGCGTCACTCAGCGATTCGCCCGCCGGCAGGTTGAATGAAATGGTCGACGCCACAAACGCTCCTTGATGATTCACGGCTAACGGAGCATGCCCAGGGCCATAACTCGCGAAGGTCGCTAACGGGACCATCGTCTCCCCATTAGTGGTCACAGCCGCTCCGCTGGAAGCGCTTGATTTTCCCGTATTCGCTATTGCGTTATTCGCCTGGTTGCGCGCCGAATCACTGGCAATCGAGGCCGCGGTGGTGGTTTCGGCAGTGTGCGTAGAGATAACCGTGCCCGCAACTGCGTTGGTCTGTTGGGTACCGCTGGCGTTGTTCCCGGAAGTACTGACATATAGATCCTTCAAGGTCTCGGGGCTCTGCCAGTATTTAGGCGCCACTTCCAACACCACATGATATTGGTTCATAGCATTGTAAATGGTGGAGACCTGTCGCTGGCCGAAGGCGTCGTAAAGCGTATTATCGATACCGCTCGGGTCTAACTTCAGGCGCGCGGCTGTCGGACGATCGATCACCAAATCTGTTTCCAACGCGTTCTGTTGTTGGTCGGAATTAACATCCGTCAACTCCGGCCGCTTCTGTAACGCCGCGGTCAATTTCGGCGCCCACTCATAAATCTCCTGAGTGCTGTCTCCCTGCAGCGTATATTGATATTGGGCCAGACTGATACGTCCCCCTACTCGGACATCTTGAACCGGCGCCAAGAACAATTGCGCTCCGGCTACCTGACCCAACTTAGGCCGCAGCCGCGCCATGACTTGGTCGATGGAGACATGCCGTTCACTCAACGGTTTAAGAGTGACAAAAACATTGGCCTGGCTGGCGTTAGTGAAACCCACAACACTGTCGACGGCCGGATCGTTCTGCACGATGCTTTGCAATTGAGCCAGTTTCTGTTTGATCAGCTGAAAAGAAATGCTGGCATCCGGCCGGATCCCTCCAAACATCAATCCGGTGTCTTGTTGTGGGAAGAATCCTTTGGGCATTACGGCGATGAGATAAAAATTCAACGCCACCATGACCAGCACGAGAACCAAGACAAAGAGCGAATTACGTAGGGCCCACCTCAATGTGCGCTGGTAGACGCGCAACATGCCGTCCATTATCCGCTCGAAAAAAATGAAGAAGGGATTCGATTCGTTATGGTGTTTTACCCGCAAAAACTTCGAACAGAGCATTGGGGTTGTCGTCAAAGCCAACACCATAGAAATCAGAATCGCGATGGAGAGAGTGATAGAAAACTCACGGAAGAATCGGCCGATCAAGCCGCCCATGAGTAAGATCGGCAGGAAGACGCCAATCAAAGAGACGGTGATAGAAACCACGGTAAAAGCGACTTCCTGCGCTCCTACCAGCGCCGCTTTGGTCCGGGACATACCGGCTTCCATGTGGCGCGCGATATTTTCTAACACCACAACCGCATCATCCACGACAAACCCGGTGGCGATAGTGAGCGCCATCAACGTTAGATTATTAAGGCTATAGCCCAACAGATACATGCCGGCGAACGTGCCGATGATCGAGATCGGAACGGTAACGCAAGGAATCAGCATAGCGCGGACATCGCGCAGAAACACAAACACCACTAGGATAACCAACACGACAGCAATGACCAGGGTACGCTCGGTATCCACCAGGGAAGTGCGAATGGTCGCAGTCCGGTCAGCGGTTGCTGTGATTTGCGTATCGCCGGGAAGCGACGCTTGAAAAGAAGGAATTAACTTCCTGACTCGGTTGACCGTCTCAATGACGTTAGCTCCCGGTTCTCGATATATCACTAGAAAGACGCCGGGTTGGCCGTTGGCTAACCCGGCGTTTCTGAGATCCTCAACAGAATCGATAACGTCGGCGATATCCGAGAGCCGGGTGGCTCTGCCGTTACGATAGGCGATCACCAATGACCGGTAGTCGGCGGCGCGAGTCGCCTGGTCATTCGTGTAAATCTGATAATGCAGATCGCCCTGCTCGAGCGCTCCTTTTGGGCTATTCGCGTTAGCCGAGGCCAAGGCCGCCCGTACATCTTCTAGACCGATACCATAGTGCGAAAGGGCGTTGGGATTAATTTCAACCCGGACTGCAGGTAAGGAACTACCGCCGACATCGACGTTACCAACCCCGTCTACCTGGGACAGTTTCTGTTGCAACACGGTTGCCGCGGTATCGTAGAGTTGTCCGGAGGTTCTGGTTTGCGACGTTAACGCAAGAATAATGATCGGGGCATCGGACGGGTTATACTTCCGATAAGTCGGATTACTTCTCAGACTGGTTGGCAAATCTGCATGCGCTGCGTTGATGGCAGCTTCGACATCTCGCGCTGCGCCGTTAATATCGCGACTCAAGGCGAACTGCATCGTTATTCGTGCGGACCCCTGGGTGCTCTGAGAAGTAATTTCCGTGACATCTGCGATCTGCCCAAGATGACGTTCCAGCGGGGCCGTCACACTAGTCGCCATCACCTCCGGACTGGCCCCTGGCATCTGCGCCTGAACCATGATGGTCGGAAAATCGACCTGCGGCAGCGGCGAAACTCCGAGCTGGGGAAAGGCGAAGATACCCGCCAGAGCAATCCCAATCGTCAAAAGCGTAGTGGCAACCGGCCGGGAGATGAAGATCCCAATGAAGTTCATGAGGTGGCGTCGAAAGACCTTAGACCTTCGTCATCAGCTGGCTTGGAAGGAAAAAATCGCCGGCTGAGCCGATCAAACGCCAAATAGATCACCGGCGTTGTAAACAGCGTCAGAACTTGACTCACAATAAGGCCGCCCACAATAGCAACGCCCAGCGGTCTGCGAAGTTCGGCTCCGGCTCCGGTTGCCAACATCAAAGGTAGCGCGCCGAGCAGCGCGGCCATCGTCGTCATTAAGATCGGGCGAAAACGGAGAAGACAGGCCTGAAAAATGGCTTCGTGCGGCGGTCTGCCTTCGTTACGTTCAGCATCCAAGGCAAAGTCAATCATCATGATGGCGTTCTTCTTGACCAGCCCGATCAGCAGCACGATGCCAATGATCGCCATGATATCGAGGTCGTGACCCGTCAGCATTAGGGCCGCCAGCGCTCCGACGCTAGCCGACGGCAGCGTCGAGAGAATCGTCACCGGGTGAATGAAACTCTCATAGAGAACGCCTAAGACGATGTACATGGTGGCCACAGCGGCCAAAACCAAGATCAATTCATTGCCAAATGACGACTCAAAGGCGAGAGCAGCGCCGTGAAAGGTCGTATGCAGGCTAGCCGGCAAGTTCAAGTCTTTCTCCGCTTGCCGGATCTTTTCCACGGCTGGACCCAAGGAAGCGCCCGGGGCCAGGTTGAACGAAATGGTGGTAGCCGGGAATTGCCCAAGATGAGTAACCTGCAATGGGATATTTTTGACGGTTATCTGGGAGATGGCGGAAAGCGGTACCTGGCCGGAGCCGGCTAAAGAAGAGCCCGTGGGCGTAGCCGCGGTGCTGGAAGGCAGCCGGATCGCTCCAATAGAATCAAGCGTCGGCTGCAATTTAGGATCCTCCTCCAAAATCACCCGGTATTGGTTTGACTGGGTGAAGATGGTCGAAATGATCCGTTGGCCGAATGCGTCGTACAACGCGTTGTCAACCGTGGCCGGCGTAATGCCGTAGCGACCGGCGGTCGCTCGGTCAATCGTGATGGTCGCCCCTAGGCCGCCCTGCTGAAGGTCGTTCGCGAGATCAGTGAGCTCCGGGATCTCCTGCAACTTAGCCATGAGCTGCGGCACCCATTCCTGAAACTCGGCTGGATTGATGTCCTCCAATAGGAACTGATACTGGGTCGCAGCTACGCTAGTATCGGTCGTTAGATCCTGAACCGGCTGGAGATAGAGCTTAGTGCCTGGGACTACCGCCGTCTCGCTGGATAGCCGGCGGATGATCTGGCTAGCCGACAGAGTTCGCTCATTTTCTGGGCGTAGAGTGATTAAGAACCGGCCGCTGTTCAAAGTTGTGTTTTCGCCATCGATGCCAATAAACGAAGAGAGGCTAACCACATCGGGATCCTTCAGGATGGCCGCAGCTAACTCCTGCTGACGCTGCGCCATGGCTGCGTAGGAAGTCGATTGGGAGGCTTGAGATATACCTTGAATTAAACCGGTATCTTGCACCGGGAAGAAACCTTTGGGAATCGCTGTGTAGAGCCAACCAGTAACGACCAAGGTTAGGACGGCCACCCCCAGCATGATGTTTTGATGCCGCAAGACGACGGTTAACGCTCGACCATATAGCCGGATCATCCCGTCGAACACTTTCCGGCTGCGCGCTTCAAAACTCTTGGCGTTTTTCTCCGATTCCCGGCGCAGCAGTTTCGCGGACAACATCGGCACCAAGGTTAACGAGACGACGGCCGAGATAACGATGGTAACACCTAAGGTAATCGCGAACTCATGGAATAAGCGCCCAACGACATCCCGCATAAAGAGCAGCGGAATCAAAACCGCAATCAACGAGACGGTCAGCGAGATGATGGTAAACCCGATTTGCTGTGATCCTTGGAGCGCCGCCTCCAGCGGCGATTCCCCCATCTCGATGTAGCGCGAAATATTCTCGATTACCACGATGGCGTCATCAACCACGAACCCGGTCGCCACGGTCAACGCCATCAACGACAGGTTATCCAGGCTGAATCCCAGCTGTTGCATCACGGCCAGCGTACCAACCAGTGATAGCGGCACCGAGAGACTCGGTATGATAGTGGCTCGGAAACTATTTAGAAAAAGGAAAATGACGATCACGACTAGCACCACGGCGAGACAGAGCTCGAACTCCACGTCATCGACTGATGCCCGAATCATGGTTGTCCGGTCAGAAAGGAGCGTCACATTCACCGCGCTAGGCAGTGACGCCTTAAGATCCGGCAATAATTTCTTAATGCTGTCAACGACCGCGATCACGTTCGCGCCCGGTTGCCGCTGAATATTAAGGATGATGGCCGGAGTGGTATTCATCCAGGCGCCGAGCTTGGTGTTCTCGGCCTGTTGAACCACGGTGGCGACATCGCGCAGGCGCACCGGTCGTCCATCCTTATACGCAATCACGGCCGCGTTGTAGTCGACCGGGTTCTGCAGCTGATCGTTCGCGTTGATGGTATAAGATTGGGTCGGACCATCAAAACTACCCTTTGGGGTGTTAACCGTCAGATTACCGATGGTAGTTCGGATATCGTCGATATTCAGCCCGTAGGCCGCTAACGCCTGCAGATTGGCTCGGATACGCACTGCGGGCCGGTTACCCCCGCTTACACTAACCAACCCGACTCCAGCGATCTGCGAAATCTTCTGAGCAAGCCGGGTATCGCTTAGGTCTTCCAGCTGGGTCAACGGCAGAGTCTTCGATGTGATAGCTAGAGTCAGCACCGGAGCATCAGCCGGGTTGACCTTCGCGTAGATCGGCGGAGCCGGCAGATCGGATGGAAGCAGGTTGTTGCCAGAATTGATCGCGGCTTGTACCTCCTGTTCGGCGATGTCCAAGCTCAGATCCAAAGTAAACTGCAAAGTAATGATGGAAGCTCCGGCCGAACTGGTTGAGGACATTTCTTGCAAGCCCGGCATCTCGCCCAGTTGCCTCTCCAACGGCGCGGTAACAGATGACGTCATCACTTCCGGACTGGCGCCCGGATAGAAAGTCTGCACCTGGATCGTCGGATAATCGACTTCGGGAAGAGCCGACAATGGCAAATATTGATAGGCGACGATCCCGGCTAACATGATCGCTATCATCAGCAGCGAAGTCGCTACCGGGCGCAGAATAAAGAGCCGTGAGGGATTCATTTAGTCTGCATGCCTCCCAAATCCTCATGGCTTTGTGAGGCATGCAGACTATGGGCCGCTAGCCGGGCGCTCCGCACCCGGCTAGCGGCATGATTTGAGAGAAGCTTTCTGCAGATACCGTTCACAAATTTCCTGTCAAAATTTGCAGCCCCGTATCGGGGCTGCCATAGCCTGCATCGTCCCACAAATCGTTGAAGAATTTGTGGGGCGATGCAAGGCTACTGGGGTGTCGCCGACGGACCCGGCGACCGACGTCCCTGCGACTGACTACCAGGTGACGAACCAGCACCCTGCTGATTGCCGTCAGAATTTTGGCCGGCGCCCTGATGCTGGCGATGATGTCCGCCCGTCGGACCGCCGGCCGGCGGGTTCTGGTTCGGGTTCTCAGCCGGGATGCTCACCTTGGCTCCATCACGTAGCCGATCCACGCCATCGATCACCACCTTTTCACCCGGAGAGATGCCCGATGTCACCGAAACATTCTGGCCGTCGGTTGGACCGGCTTTGATCTTCCTAACTGACACCGTGTTATCCTGATTGACCACGTAGACGTAGGTACCGGGGGTACCGTGTTGAACGGCTGCAACCGGGACCAGCATCGCATCATGGAGGGTATCGACTAAAAGATGGGCATTAACAAATTGCTGCGGGAAGAGCTCTTCCTTCTCATTTGGGAACATCGCCCTTAGCTTCACTGTTCCCGTGGTGGTGTCTACCTGGTTGTCAGTTGTCGCCAGTGTGCCGGTCGCGATTTGGCTAGTATCGGTCCGATCGTAAGCTGTTACCGGAAGCGTGGCGCCTGCTTGCATCCGCTTGACCACTTGAGAAATGTCGTCTTCCGGCAAAGTAAACATCACCGACATCGGCTGCATCTGAGTAATAACCACAATGCCGTTGGCATCACCGGTCTGCACATAGTTACCCTGATCCACTTGGCGGATACCAACTACCCCGTCGACAGGCGACTCGATATGACAATAGGCCAGATTCACTTTAGCGGTATCGATCTGGGCCTGATCAACCTGAATGTTGCCTTCGTCTTGTTGGACCAAGGCGGCTTGAGTGTCCACCTGCTGGCGGGCGATTGAGTCTTGAGAATTTAGTTTCTGATAGCGAGCTAGATCCAATTTAGCATCCGCCAACAACGCCTGATCTCTCACGAGTTGTCCTTGAAACTGCTCAAGTTGCGCTTGGTAAATACGAGGGTCGATTTGCGCCAAAAAATCGCCAGCCTTAACCCGCTGACCTTCTTGGAAAGCGATTTGGGTCAGTAAGCCATTGATCTGCGTTTTAACCGTCACCGTCGCCAGCGGGGTCACCGTTCCGAGACCTTCAAGAGTAATTTGCAGGTCGCCCTTTTGCGCAACCGCGACGCCGACCGGCATTACGGAACCCATAAACGCACGACGCCCGGCGATAGCGGCCGGTTCCTGGCCCGTATGCGGCTTGACCACAAAGAACCAAACGGCGGCCAGACCGAGCAGGATAAAGCTCAGGCCGAAGAACCAAGTCCGGATCCTCGATTTCTTAGGAGGCGGTGGAAGAGGTGACGGCTGTAAATTGGTGGGTTGAGTAGTCTGATTGCTCATGCTCGCCTAACTAACAAAGTCGCCAGCATCCAAAGCGGTTCCTGAATCTCCTATTTTCGCAAGGATTGCAAAGCGATTTCTCGGGACGAGCTACCAATCAGTTCGTCACAAACTGTTGACACGTTGTCCCATCGCGAAGTAGCAGATTTCGGTTGAGCGGCCAATTCGCAGGGCGAAGGGCCTGTAGAAGGAGTTCAAGGAGTTTGCTAAGACATCGGCGAGCTCAGTCGAGCCGACGAGACTCCCCAAGGGTCGATCGCCGACCTAGCAGTTTTGGCCGACGATGGGTTTCGGCTCGGCGAGCTTTCGACGTAGATCATTCAGGGCGCCAACCGACCTGAGGCTTCGCTCCATCGGTTCGGCGATTCGGGAGCCTCGCCCTACCAAACTCCTTTTCTATCAGCTTTTCGCTAGCTTGCCTGAAACCAGGCCTTAAAGAAAGAGGTGTACGTGCCAAGTAGGTTGCGAGCACGATGGACAATTTGGCAGTCCGTCGAGGAGGCCGGCATTCGGCCTGGCGAGATATTGTTGTCCTTCGACGACGGACCGAATCCCATCGATGATACTACCTCTCGTCTGTTAGATGCATTAAGCAGTGAAGGTGTTCGCGGAGCGTTTTGCGTTTGTGGTAGATGCATTCCGGACGCACCGGAACAGGTGCATCGGATGATAGATGACGGGCATCTGATGGTTAACCATACGTATCTTCACCAGCCATTCGCAGTGTTCTCCGAAACCGCTTTGGCGAAGGAGATCGATGGTTGCGACGCAGCCATTGCTAACGTCTTACAGATCGCAACGTTTCGGACTCAGTTTTTTCGGCCGGCTTGCGGTTGGCGGACTCCCTCACTCGAACGCTTGCTTCCGCGGTTGCAAAAGCGTTTGTTTCCAATAACCGACTTCGGATTCGACACGAGCATGACGCGGCACACCTACCCTAAGTGGATCGACCGAACGCTGTGTGCTGCCAGACGCGATCACGGAGGCCTCTTCGTTTTGCATGACCGCAGGCTACCTTTTTTTGGGGAGCGCCACTACGATATGAGGGACCGAGAAAGCAGCGCGTATCGCGGCTGGGTTCCAGAAGCGATCGCGGCGCTCATTCAACGATTCCGTTCGGAGGGGTTTAGATTCTTGGATCCGATAGAGTACGGTAGGCGAGGCTCACATCGGCCTGAATTTGGCCGTGAAATGTCTTAGGAACGCTGGCGCTTCGACGATCTCAAATCCGCGAAGATCACTTTTTCGCACGTTTATTTCCAAGATCGCTTCGATGAGATAATCGATATGACTCTGGGTATAAACCCGACGAGGAATGGCCAAGCGCAAAAGCTCCTGCTGAGCTGCGTCTCCGAACATTACCGATCCAATCTCCACCGAACGAACTCCGGCATGCCGATAAAGCTCAACGGCTAGCGCTTGGCCAGGAAATTGGGATCGCGGAATATGAGGCAGCATAAGCCCGGCATCGATGTAGATCGCATGTCCCCCTGGGGGTTCTACGATGGGGACACCACCATCGGCGATGTGCCGGCCCAGATAAGCGGTCGAAACAATCCGGTATTCCAAGTACTCCGGCTGCAGCACCTCCCCCAAACCGACGGCAATTGCGTCCAGGTCTCGACCCGCCAAGCCGCCGTAAGTAGGAAAGCCTTCCGTCAGAATCAAAAGATTAGTTTCTCTTTCGGCCAATAAATCGTCGTTATTACAAAGGAAACCGCCGATGTTCGCGAACGCATCTTTCTTGGCGGAAAAAGTGCAGCCGTCGGCCAAAGAGAACATTTCACGCGCGATGTCGCGGGGCGACTTGTCGGCGTAGCCTGGCTCGCGCTCTTTAATCAGCCAAGCATTCTCTGCAAATCGACAGGCATCGAGATAGAACGGAATCCCAAACTTTCGCGTGACTTCGCGCACGGCTCTGAGATTCGCTAGTGAGACCGGTTGGCCGCCTCCGGAATTGTTCGTTACGGTCGTCATTACGAGTGGCACCCGCTCGACTCCTTCACGCCGGATCAGAGCCTCAAGCGCCTCGACATCAAGATTGCCCTTAAAGGGAAGGCGAGCTTGGGTGTCGGCCGCTTCACGGACCGGCAGATCGACCGCTCGCGCACCCATGAATTCGATGTTGGCGCGCGTGGTATCGAAGTGCGTGTTGTTCGGCACGACTTGCCCGGGCTTACAAAGGACGGAGAAGAGGATCCGTTCCGCAGCCCGACCTTGATGGGTTGGGATCACATGGCGAAACCCGGTGAGATCTTGCACCGCATCCTTGAGCCGGAAGAAACTTTCGCTGCCAGCGTAGGACTCGTCACCGCGCATCACCGCCGCCCACTGCTCGATCGACATAGCGCTAGTGCCGGAATCAGTGAGCAAATCGAGCAGCACATGCCCCGCCCTGAGCCGGAAAAGATTGTAGCCAGCCTGCTGCAACAGGGTCTCGCGTTGAGCCGGGGTCGTGTACCTCAGCGGCTCCACGCTTTTGATGCGAAACGGTTCAATAATCGTTTTCAAGATTCAAAATGGTCTTTTGCCGTATTCGAGCAACTGAAGTCAATAGGCACCGTCTTCGCCTCGATTTACCTCGTGTTTCCCAAAAGAGAGAAGCATAACAAAACCTCAGAGGAGAGACTGCCTCCGCATAAGCTTCGGTCGTTTTCAGTGTCGGTACGTCAGGGAAAGCGACCATGTCACCATCGAGAATCACCTGGAAGGTCAGGGTCGCTTCACCAGGATTACTACCAAGCCACAGTAATTCACGCTTGTACCGCGTCGAGACAGGCTCGGACTTTTCGGAGCAGCTTATCGGTCGGAAACGGTTTCTCGATGAAGTTAGATTTTTTGCGCAACAGGGAGTCCTTCCCTAAAACATCATCGGTATAACCGCTACAAAAGATTACTTTCAGGTTAGGTTTTTCAGAACGCATTTCCTCGACCAATGCGCGGCCGCTGACGCCTCCAGGCATCACGACATCGGTGATAATTAGGTCGATAGAACCATGGTGGTGCTGCCAAATTTGCAGGGCGGCTTTGCCGGACACCGCCATGTGGATTTGGTATCCGTAGTGAACCAACATGTTTCCGATTGAACGCCGGACTGCTTCCTCATCCTCAACCAACAGGATGGTTTCATTGCCGCCGGGTATAACCTGGAGCTCGGCCGGTCGGGCAGGAACAGGCTTGGGTTTGGCTGACCTGGGTAGATAAAGATTAAAAGTCGTACCGGCCCCAAGCTGGCTTTGCACATCGATCCAGCCTCGATGTTGTTCGACGATACTGAGGACGGTGGACAGCCCCAGACCCGTGCCTTTCCCCGGCTCTTTGGTGGTGAAAAACGGCTCAAAGATATGAGGCAAATACTCAACTCCAATCCCGGCCCCGGTATCGGAAACCGTGAGGCGCGCATGCTGACCAGGACGGCCATTGGCCAGCAGCGTTGCCTCTGATTTGCGAATATCAACTCTGGAGGTCTCGAGAGTTAACCGTCCCCCTTTGGGCATGGCGTCACGAGAATTAACGGCAAGATTGACCAGGACCTGTTCCAGCATGCTCGCATCCGCGTACACCGGTACCCCGCCTTTGGCGTAGCGCGTTTCCAAGGTGACATGGTCGCCGATCAATCGTCTCAGCATATTGACCACCGTTGCCACGATTTCATTCAGGTCATGGGCTTGAAGCTGCATCCGCCGACGCCGGCTGAACGTCAGCAAATGCCGGGTGAGGCTGGCAGCCCGGTCGGCGGCATCGGAGATTTCGTTTGTAGCGGATACCCGCTCCGACTCAGAAAGTCCGTGGGCCTGAAGCAGAGAGACATTGCCTTTGATGGCAGTGAGGATGTTATTGAAATCGTGAGCAATCCCGCCGGCCAACTGGCCGAATGCTTCCATCTTTTGCGCCTCGCGTAGCCGTTCTTCCAGATGGGCCTTTTCAAGAGCGATACCTGCCAGATGGGTGGTGCCTTGCACTAACCGCAGCTCAGCCCGGCTCGGAGAACGCACCTCCCGATAGTACATCGCAAATGTTCCCAGGACTTTCCCCTGGCGCGAAAAGATCGGCGTAGACCAACATGCTCGCAGTCCGTGCTGTTCCGCTAAATATCGAAAGTCAGTCCAAAGCGGGTCGGTCTGGATATCGGTAACGATGACCGGCTCTTTCCGGTAAGCCGCAGCTCCGCACGACCCAACCTCAGGACCAATCGGGGTGCCGTCGATCGCTCTGACGAATGCTGCTGGCAGGCTAGGTGCAGCACCATGACGCAACCGCTTACCATCGGGGTCCAACAGCAAAATCGAAGCCAGCAAACCTAGCGATTGGGATTCGTTAAGGCGCATCAGCCGATCTAATACATCCGCCAACGGTGCACCCCGGGCGATCATCTCTAGAACGGCGCTTTCTCCTGCGCGCAATCCCGTTGGGCGACGACGCCTAGCGATCTCAGAGGTGATGGTTCGTGACATGCCTTTCAAGCCAGCAAATGGGGCGAACCTCAATTGTATGAGAAACCTAGCTTTTTAGCCAGTTGCTTTCTGAACGGATTTTATTGGTCAGGGGTTCTCAGGTCGCAAGTTCCAGGTTGCGAGCGGCAAGTTCCGGGCCACACCCGCGAAAATGCTAAACCCCAGACCAACGTGCGCCCAACCCTCGACGAAATCTGTGTAATCTGCGGTTCATCCCTACTCTGCGGCGCGGCTTCTTCTAGCGTAAGCAGCATTTCTTCTGTATTCACCATGCCGATTTCATGAATTTAAGTTCCTTTCTCCGGCGATTACCGGCGGCAAGCGTTTTAAGCAAGACTAAAGACAGCCTGGTTGCGGTAGGCGCAAAGGATCGGTTCAAGCAATTGCTTCGTCCGTACGGGAAGGTCCTCGAATTCCAGTTGAACACCCGGGAACACACCGTATTCGCATCCTTCCGTCTAAAAGGAGAAGTGGAAACGCTGCAATTTTGGATTCGCCAATACAAAGTGGTTGAGAACAAGAAAGGCGAAACCTTCATCGTGGTTGACGGCAAAGACATCGAGACATCCCGCGAGTGGCTAACTAAATTAATTAGCGACCAGCTTGGCCGCCAACGGGTGTTGGTCCCGGAACAATTCGGGTGGTTGAAGCAACTCCTAAGGTGAATGGGGGAAAAAGGAGTTCAGGAGTCCTGGGAGGTTGCAAGCTATATGGCGATTCTGAACTGCTGAACTCCTGCAACTCCTAAACTCCTATCCTATTGCACTTCTCCAGACGCAGGACTATAAAAAGCCATGACGGCTAGCATCGCAGTTCCAGTCGGCGCTGACTTGGATGTCGATCGACCAGCGGCTGGCCGGAGGCGGACGGCGCCCAGGCCGGCGACTAAACAAAAGCGTTCTGCGGTTCGATCTAAGACCAGGACCCGAGCAAAGAGCGCTCCTCGAACCTCAGAAATCCTCCGACGATTGCTGGAGGACGACTCACGAAAGTCGTTTACTATCGAAGAGATAGTTAGCGGACTTGGACCTAGATCGATACCCGCTTCCTTAATGGTATTTGCCATTCCAGAGGTCCTACCTATTCCAATTCCGGGGCTGGCCACGGCGGTGGTCATTCCGACCGGCATTATTTCCTATCAAATGCTTAAAGGGAAAGAGGAGATAAGCCTGCCGAGATGGTTACTCGATCGTTCGGTGCCCCGTTCGGCGTTTGCGGGATGTGTTAACGCAATTCTACCGTTTCTGGAAAAAGCAGAGGGGAAAATTCGTCCGCGTTGGCGTTGGGCTTCGACTCGGACAGCCAAGCGATTTATCGGTTTTTTTGTCTTGCTGATGGCGGCTATCATCGCGTTGCCGATCCCATTTACAAATATGCCGTTCGCGATCGCGATTTTCATCATCGGGTTAGGTCTAGCCGAGGAAGACGGTGCGACTATCGCGCTCGGGATCTTACTCGGGATTGCCCTGATTGCCTTAATGGGAGTGGCGGCGTTGGGAATTCTATCCCTGCTCGGCTTAGCTCCTGAGATTGTCGCGTAGGAGGCAGGGGACAAGCGCATGCTCGTCTTTGTGAGAGGTGAAAAGTGAAAGGTCTGTCCCCGGGGATGGTTAGGCCCGGGGTCATTCACTGTTCATCTAACTGGTAAGGTCCCATGGTGGCAGCTCCCAAGCGGTTTGCCACTAGTCACCTCTCACCTCTCACCTTTCACTTCTCACAAGGGACGGGCAGGTGCTCGCGCCCTGCCTATGCTGTCCTCCTAGCTCCTGGATTCTGACTCCTGACTCCTCTGCTGGGGTAAGTGCTTGACTAAGAGGAAATAGCCGACAAAATGTCACGCACTTGTAACAATGGGTGTCTTGTGGCTGATCGGAGGCTTCGCTAAGGTCATTCTTTCTTATAGCTTATATGAGCACTAAATCCGGGGCGTCGACGGCCAATGTATTTTCTATGCTGGGGGACACTTTAGAATCCGCAGCAGAGGCCTTCGAAGAGGCAAGCGTCAACTCTAGCGAATCCGCGAAGAGGGCGGCGAAAACGACCAAAAGGGCGATGGGTAACTTCCTTCACGGAGCTGCTTACGGGGTTTCCTACGGCTTGGTCTATGCCGGAGTCTTTGTCACCGAGTTGATGCCGGAAAACAATCTTGTGCGTCGAGGGTTAGTGGAAGGAGCTGAGGCGGCATTGGATGCGAGGAAGAAAGCCGTGACCGCAAAGACGGAAGATAAGAGCACCAAATTGGTAAAAGCTTCCACCACCAAGCCGGAAAAGCGACGCACCAAAGCTTCACCCCGAGCAAAAAAGGTCGTAGCGAAGCGAGCGGAAGAGTTTGATGCTGCCGCGGCCGAAGCTTCTTAATAGGTAGGGAATTGTCTACGGCAAAGTCGCACTCATTTCAGGCGACAGACCTACCACCGAGCCTAGGAAGGAGTCGGTCCGACTATCCAAAGCCGGCTGTCTTTGCCAAGGCGTTGGTGGCTAAGCCGTCACGACCTCGTTCCGACTCCTACCAAAATCCCCACCTGGAGCCAAGTGATGGTAAGGCTTTAGCTGGCACGGAAGAATGGCGACCGCAGCCGCGAAAAGGGGATCAGGATAACCTGCCCCAGCCTATCGGCGACTGGGCCGATGCCGCCAGTGAGCTGTCCGTATCGTTCTCCGAACCAAACCGGATAGTTTTCTACAGTCCCGCGTTCTTTACGTCATGGGAATCTGACCTCACCCGACGCTTTGCTGAGCTCAGCCTCGGTATCCGCGAGGTTAGGGAGCTAGAGATCGATACCGTTAGTAAAACCGCGACGCTGTCGTTGGCCGATACCGGAAGGAAAGTCCTGCGGAAGATCGTCGGTGTCTACAGAGGAGAACGGCCGCCGGATCTTTCGGTGAGTTACGCTCCGAAACTGATACGGGTCCTTTCCAGGAAGATCCCGAGGGTTCGCCTGTTTCGTTACGGGAAAACCATCACGACCTGGGAATTGCGGGTAGGTGTACCAGGTTGGATCAGACTGCGGCATTCACTCGTCTTAAACAAAGCTCATCTGATGGAAGCCTTAGAGCGGGAACTCCTCGGCCTGATGGGGATTGAAGAATTTCGGCCTCACCGGCAGGCGGGATCGATCTCGATCACCTACAACCCGAATGTTGTCAGTACCGAACAGATTATCCGGCACCTTGATGAAGCACTGACCAAAGTTCCTAAACGCCGCAAGAAATCGGTCGTTCTGAGCAGGGTCGGGCTGCCGGTGGCCACGGTTTCACTCGGTCTGTCAGTCGGAGCAACTTTCTTTTTCCCAGTGCTACTCCCGATTGGGACGTTGTTGATGCTGTACACAGCAATCCCAAGTTTTCGACGCGCTTGGGACGTATTGACAAAGGAACGCCGACTCGGGGTCGATGTACTGGATTCGATTATCTTTAGCGCGTGTCTGTTCACAGGTCAGATCTTTGCCGGCGCCATGACCGCTTGGTTTCTCAGTTTTGGACGTAAGCTGCTTCAACAAACGCGGGCAGATTCGGCGCGGATGCTTCTCCAGGCTTTCGGTAGACAGCCAGCCTACGCCCGGGTGATCCGAGATGATCTAGAGGTTGAACTCGCGCTCGCTGAAGTAAGGAGAGACGATCGAGTGCTAGTTCACACGGGTGAAGTTATTCCGGTCGACGGCGTGGTTGAACACGGAGATGCGATTATCGATCAGCATGCGCTGACCGGAGAATCCGCGCCGGCCGAGAAGACGCACGGAGACAACGTATTCGCCTCTACCGTGATGTTAGCCGGCAAAATCATTATCCAGGTAGAACGCGCCGGAAAGGACACTGCCTCCAGCAAGATCACGGCGGTGCTTCGCCGGACGGTGGCCTACAAGTTGCGCTCGCAGTCGCGAGGCGAAGACTTGGCGGATCATGCGGTGGTGCCGGCGCTCGGTCTTTCTACCCTGGCGGCCAGCATCGTTGATCCCAGTGCAGCCTTAGCTGTGATCAACTCTGAGATGGGCACGGGAATCCGGATGGCGGCGCCCCTGGGTTTGTTAAGTTCGCTAACGCTGTGCGCTCAGCAAGGGGTTCTGGTTAAGGACGGCCGTGCTTTGGAGTTGATGCGCCAGGTCGATGTTGTGCTTTTCGACAAGACCGGGACGTTGACCCAAGAGCGCCCGGAGGTTGGGCGAATCATCAGCCGGGGAAACCATAGCCCCGAGAAAATCCTGACGCTGGCAGCAACCGCCGAGCAAAATTTTAACCATCCGATTGCCAAGGCGATATTGGAACGATTCGGCGAATTAGGAGTTCCCTTGCTACCGATGGAAACATCCCAGTACCAGATGGGCCTGGGCATCTCGGTGGTCATCGATGGTGAGTTGGTCCGGATTGGGAGCCGCCGATTTCTTGAACTGGAGCGGATCCAGGTCCCTCCGGATCTGCAGCGCGAACTCCGCACCATTCATGAAGAGGGCAACTCTTTCGTTTGCGTCGCGATCGGCGAAGAGGTCGCCGGCGTGCTTGAGCTCCGAACGGCTATTCGGCCGGAGGTAGAACGAATTATCGAAGGGCTGCGCGCTCGGGGTATCAAGCATATGGCCATCATCTCCGGGGATCATGACGCACCCACCCGGCGACTGGCCGCTCGATTAGGAATGGATCGTTATTTTGCCGAAGTATTACCTCAACATAAAGGGGACATTGTGCAGCTTCTGCAAAAGGAAGGGCATCGAGTCTGCTTTATCGGCGACGGCATCAACGACTCGATTGCTCTGAAGAAAGCAGATGTTTCCATTTCGCTACGAGGAGCGTCCTCAATCGCAACCGACACCGCCCAAGTCGTTTTCATGCAGGAGAGCTTGGACAAGCTCTGCGCGTTCGTCGACATCTCCCGCTCCCTGGAAAGGAACGTTCAACGGAGCTGGCACATGATTATAATCCCGAACGGGCTCTGCATTGCCGGTGTCTTCATGTTTGGTTTCAACATTTGGCACTCGGTTATGTTTAACAACGTGTCCGCCATCCTGGCTCTGGCCAACGGGATGCTCCCCCTGCGGAAAGCACGACGCGTCAGAGAATTGAAGATGTTGTCGGACCAGAAACTTCTGGTTCCAAGGTAGGCCGCCGGTGTAAGGTCTTCGTATGATCCAGTTGCTCAAGCCGGGCGGAGACTGTCTGACAGCAACGACGCTGGACGAACTACGCGAATCCAAGGAGCAGGTGACGGAGGCGTTCTGGATTGATTTGTTGAATCCGGAGCCGGAAGAAGAACAATTCATCGAAAAGACACTGAGCGTGAACATCCCGAGCCGGGATGAAATGCACGAACTCGCCGCCTCAAGCCGCCTTTTCGACGAGGGCGGCACTATCTATCTTTCTTACTGGCTCTTATCATTTGAATCTCCGATTCCGATAAATACCTCCGTGGCTTTTGTGGTGATGGAGAAACAATTTGTCAGTATCCGCTATTCCGATCATCACGCCTTTCGTATTTTCAAAAGCGCTTGCAGCCGTCTGCAAAGCCGCCGGTTTCGACATTCCAACGACGCCCTGGCGGAGCTCATTGAAGCCGTCATCGGGCACATCGCCAGCGTGCTCCGGTTAGTTGAGCAGGACCTGAATTCGCTATCGGCCGAGATCTTCGGCGAACAACATTCGCAACGGAAGCAGCTCAAAAAGCTGGGGTTGAAACGCATGGTGCAACGACTCGGAAAGCAGAATTCATTGATCGCTTGCCTGCGCGAGAGCTCGGTTAGTCTTTCGAGTCTAACCAGTTACTTTTTGGAACATGGCGCGGATTTCCTGGGACCCGGCGTCAAAGCTCGACTGAAGACGGTAGAGCAGGATATCGGCTCCTTGCGACAGTATGATGCCGAGCTTTCTTCCGAAGTTGGTTTCTTGCTCGATGCGACCGTCGGACTCATTAACTTTGAACAGAATCAGAGCATGAAAGTGTTAAGTGTAGCCGCGGTGTTAGTAGCGCTTATTTAACGTCAGGTCCTTTCAAGTGCGCGGCCGGACAACGTCGATCTTTCGGTATTATGGCAGGCATCATTGCTGACGACCTCGTTATCCGGCGGTCCGCTCCAGAATCAAAGCTAAGCGCCAGAGTTACCGGCGATGGATCCGTCATCAAGCTGTCGGGGCCGCTCCTAGCCAGCGCGTCTTCAACCTCCAAACGGCGGGAACTGATCGATCGGCTCTTTTCGATCCCAGACCTTGGGCGGGTAAGAGTGCAACAGCGGCTGGGAGTAATCACGCTTTGGTTTTTGAAAGACGGCTTTGATCGGAGCGAACTCTTGGCCGCACTAGCGGCGGCGATGCGGCTAAAAGAGCCGGCCAGCCATTCGTTTCTCAATCAACACCTCCTTTCTCACCCCGAGTTTCGCGACCAGTTCGAAGTGCATCGGGCGGGAGAAAAACTGACGCTGTGGCAGATCAGCAGAGATGGTCCCAACCATCTGCAGCTTTTCCACGCGTTACTGGAGCGAGAAAGGGTCAAAACGGCCGTAATCGACGCACTGGTGTCGCTGGTCGGAGTGACGGCGGCTTTATCGCGGCGGCCGGATGCGATCGAGATCCGTTGCCAACCCGGTCGCCTTTCAAAACGGGCCTTGCTCGAGGTGATCGAATCCGCGCTGGCACACGCTTTACCGTTTAGCAAACGGTCAAAATCGGCTTTCGCGCTCAGGCCGGCCCTGATCAAGGCCAACTTGGTTTTGGCACCTATTGCTGATTATGTTTTTCCGCCTTTGGGCGTAGCTAGCGCCGTTTTGGTGGTAGGGCTGAGCGGAATGCACGTGGCTCCGGCCACCCGCCGGTTGGCCCAAGGAAAAGCAGGGCTGGACTTGCTCTACTGTTGTATCGCTCTCTGTACACTCACCACCTTCACGTTTCTACCTTCGGCGCTGATGTACTGGTTATTGGCGTTTTGGCCACAGCTGACGAAGAAGGTTCGCCAACAAGCGGAACTGAATTTTCTTGGGCGTCTGCGCCGGAGACCCAGACGGGCTTTAGTTGAGCAGTCAGGCGAAGCGATCGAGGTCAATGTGCATGACTTGAAACCGGGCGACATTGTTATCCTTAGTGAGGGTGATATCGCTCCCGCTGACGGGACGGTCATGAGCGGCGAAGGCGAGATCCAAGAGAGATTGTTCACGGGCTCATCCAAAGCGGCGAAAAAGAGCGAAGGTAGCGAGATCTACGCGACCACCCAGGTCATCGAGGGTAGCGTTCGTCTTCGGATCGACTCGGAGAAGACGAGAGCCGATCGCTTGCTGGAGCTCTACACAGATGCGTTCTCCCGGCCAAGGACGGAGTTGCAAGCGACGCGAATCGCGGAGCTGCTCGTAGGGCCGGTCCTCTTGCTGGGGCTGGCTGCGCTTGGCCGGGGAGGGATCCATATGACCAAGGCAGTCATTCGGCCCGACTATTTTTCCGGCCCAGCTATGGCCGAAGAATTTGGTGATTTCTCGATGATTTTGAAGGCAGCCGAGGCCGGCATCGTGCTTTTGGACCCGAACGTGTTGGTTCCGATTTTTAAAGCAGACTACTGGATATTCGATGACACGGTTCCTTGGCGTTTCACGAAAACCAGCGAGGAATTTCTTCACTCGTTTAACACCGATAATGAACGCGACATCGTCTTCCTCTCGAACCGCGGCAGCCAGCAAATCGTGGAACGAGCTGGCGGGGTGACCTTTTCGCGCCTCGACGCCGCCGGTTCGAGCGCCGCTAAGAAGACGTTCATCGCCCAGCGGCAGGCCTATGGTCAGAGCGTCGTCTATTTTGGCGATTGCGAGCGCGAACCCGCGGTGGCGGAGGTCGCCGACGTCGCTGTCACCGTGGCCAACCAGCATCATCAGGCAACCGCGGAGGCGCCGATTGCCTTTTTGTCTCCAGATCTGGAGAAGTTCGGCGCTCTCCACTCTCTTTGTCAGAAGCGAAACGCTCAGGTGAAAAGCGCATTCGCTATGGCCACGTTGCCAAACGTGGCCGCGATCGCAGCGGCAGTGTATTTCGGTACCCCTGCTCTGGTCTCCGTCTTAATGACTACCCTCGGAGCAGTCACCTGTTATCGCCAGGCTTCGCGGCTGCTAAGGCAAGCTTCCGGCAATCCGCACGTCTCGCAGTTGGATGGATCGAGCGGTAGGGCGAGGCTCCTGAAAACCCGCTAGCCGGCCGGCAAACGGATCGCCTAAGAGGCCGCAATAGACAGTCCCACCAGACCAGATTGGGTACGCAACGCCCTGGCTGCCGGCTCGGCGACGTTGTGACGCAAGACGCCACCTCTAAAACGTGACGACAACCCTGCGCACGCCTCGAGGATGAGCCGGAGCCTCGACCTACCAACTTTGGGCTCCCGCTCCCTTAGATTAGAGCGCGCACTAAGGAGTTCCTGGAAAAGGAAGCGTGCATCGGATGCAGCTGCATCAGTCCGGGAGCTGCCGGACGGGCGATGCACGTTAAGCTTAGCTCTGGCCGCCGCCTTGATCGCCAGTGTCGAAAGCATGGATATGGCCATCCTTTACGACAAAGACTCGTTCTTGAGTGCCACCAAAAGTTCCGATCGGGATTCGGATCAGTTTTAAGCCCTCTAATTCACGAGTTGAATCGACTATTTGTGAATACCTGCCTAGATCTGTCAGTTGTTCTATCATATTAATAATTCTGGCGAGAGCGCATGCTTGGCCCTCTTGGTTGGTTTGCCCCGGTTTTTGGGGTTGCTGTGCCCGCATTTGATAATCGATCCTTTCATAGGTTGGAAATATATGTTTACTATTCACTGGATAGGAACTGCCTATGGAAATGCATCAGTTGCGCTATTTTGTTGCCGTAGCCCGCTCTGGCAACTTCAGTCGGGCGGCAGATGAGTGCCGAGTCGCTCAGCCCTCTCTTAGTCAACAGATTCTGAAGCTGGAAGATGAGGTAGGAGAACGGCTGTTCGAGCGAACTCGACGGCGGGCGATTCTCACGGCGGCCGGGACGCTTTTTTTGCCGCATGCGTTAAACATTCTGGAAGTCGCGGAAAGAGGCCGGCAAGAGATCCGGGAAATGGGTGGTCAGGTCCGGGGTAAAATCCTTTTAGGAGCGCTGCCGACCATCGCTCCTTATTTTCTGCCCGAGATCATCCGGTTATTTCGAGAGAAATACCCGGGAGCAGAACTGATCCTTCACGAGGAAACCACCATGCAGCTCCTGCGCGGCGTGGAGGAGAACGAAATTGATTTAGCGCTAATCAGCGACGCGGCGGTCAATCCACACATTCAGATGGAGAATCTGTTTACCGAAGAACTCATCCTTTGCCTGCCGGTGGGCCATTCGCTGGTTCATCAGAAGTCGGTAGTGGCCGAAGACTTACGCCAAGAAAAATTTATCCTGATGCAAGATAGCCACTGTCTGGGGGCGCAAGCGCAGCAATTTTGCCAATCAAAGGGGTTTAAGCCGCAAATCAGTTGCCGCAGCGCGCAAGTCGGCACGGTGCTGGCAATGGTCCAAGCCGGACTAGGGATATCCCTGATACCGCAAATGGCTCGCGAGCATGGACCGGAAGGAGGGATTGTCTACCGATCTCTAGACGGCGCCAGACCAAAGCGCGCGATCGCGCTGGCGCTTTCTAGCCAACGCAAGCCTGCTCGCGGCACCATTGAGCTCGCGAAATTCATTCGAGAGAATGCGGTAGCTTCTGCCAAAATGCACACGCAGCGCACCGGGAAAGGAGCACCACTTTAAGGGCACGGGCAGTGGACGGCAGTGGACCCAAGTGGACCTAAAACCTCTCCACTACGTCCGCTCCGGTCCACTCCGATCTGCCACCCTCAAAGAATCTGGCCCACTCCCCTTGCGTTGCGTCACGGATTCTTGCGCGCAAGCACGAGCAAAAAGGGATGGAGTTCGGCGGTCATTACGCCGGCGGTTATGGCCGGATCCGCGTTCATAAACTCCGAGGCGGCCGCTTGATCTTTAGCTTCAAAAACCACCAGGCCAAAGGTTTTGTCTCCGGGTTCATCGGTGCGACCCGCAAAAATCACCTGACCACGTTCGGTCGCTTCCTTGAGCCGATTGAAATGTCGCTCGATTGCCGCAGCGTCGTCCTTGCTCCATGCCTGTTGATCGTACAAGCGGGAGACCAGGTGAAGCACGTAGACAAACTGCTTTGGCTTAGATGGGGCTTGATCCTGGCCGAACAGAGCATTAGCTCCCAGGAATAGCAGAATAACCGCGAAGTAACGGGCCATACCGTAGCGTAAAGATCGGTGAGGGCAAAGGCAACGCGGTTCTCTTAATTGAAATTTAAAAGCGCGATATAGACACGTATTATTTGTATGTTATAATTACTTATTAATTATAAGTTTTATTTGCCGTGAACCCTGTTGATTCATCCATCTTTTCCACCCTCAAGACTGTCTTCGGATTCGACCAATTCCGGGACGGACAAGCCAAGATCATCACCAAAATTCTCGAAGGTAATTCCGCGTTAGCCGTCTTCCCGACCGGCAGTGGCAAAAGCCTTTGTTACCAGCTGAGCGCTTTGCATTTGCCGGGGTTGACCCTGGTGATCTCGCCGCTAATCGCGTTGATGAAAGATCAAATCGATTTTCTGCATGTCCGGAAGATTCCGGCGGCCCGACTCGATTCGAGCATCGACCTGGAGGAGATCCGGCGCACGGACGCCGAACTAAGGGCAGGCCGCCTGAAATTGCTTTATGTAGCGCCAGAGCGTTTCTCCAATGAGCGGTTCATTCAAAAGCTGCGGCAACTGAAGATCTCGTTGGTGGTGATCGATGAAGCCCATTGCATCTCTGAATGGGGTCATAATTTTCGTCCTGAGTATCTAAAGCTGGCTCGGGCGGCGAATGCGCTCGGCATCAGTCGCGTACTCGCACTGACCGCAACCGCGACACCAGCAGTCGCTAACGATATTTGTCGTGAGTTTAAGATCACCGACGACGCTTTTGTTCACACTGGATTTTACCGGCCGAACTTGACCCTTCGGATCACGCCTTGCAGTACCGGAGGACAGACTGACCTCTTGTTGGACCGGCTCAAGGATCGGCCCCCTGGTCCGGCTATCGTCTATGTGACCTTGCAACGAACGGCCGAGATGGTCGCCGGAGTGCTGAGCAAGAAAGGCCTGCCGGCCCGGCGCTATCACGCCGGACTGAGCAGCGACGAACGCAATCAAGTACAGGATTGGTTCATGAAATCCTCAAACGCGATCGTGGTCGCGACGATCGCGTTCGGTATGGGGATTGATAAATCGAACATCCGCTACGTGTATCATTATAATTTGCCAAAGAGCCTGGAGAACTACTCTCAAGAGATTGGTCGAGCCGGACGGGATGGCCAGGACTCAATCTGCGAGATGTTGGCTTCTGTCGACGATGTCACCGTCCTGGAAAATTTCACCTACGGTGACACCCCGGACAAATCGAGCATTGGCGCGATCATCGACCGAGTCTTGGCTCAGGAGAATCAGTTCGATATTTCCGTGCACGAATTGTCCAAGGCGCACGACGTCCGTCCATTAGTTATCGAGACGCTGCTCACCTATTTGGAGTTGGCGGACGTGATTGAAGCCACCGAGCCGTTTTATAACGAGTACCAATTCGTACTTCTCAAATCCGCGAACGAGATCCTAAGCCGGTTCGACGGAGAGCGAGCAAATTTTGTTCGCGGTGTCTTGGCCAGCGCCAGGAAAGAGACCAAATGGTTCTCGATCGACCTTAACGAGACAGCCGATCGACTTTCGACGAACCGGTCTCGCATCATAAAAGCGCTCATGTACCTCGAAGAGCGGAGTGATTTGCAAATAAAAGTGGCCGGACTCCGTCAAGGCTACCGCAAAAAGCTCCAGGTGAACGATCCGGAAGAATTAAAATCCAAAATGGTTGAGCGTTTCGAAACCCGGGAAAGAAACGACGTTAACCGGGTGCGGCAAGTCGCCCAGCTTGCAGAACATCCGGCGTGCATCGTGCGCCATCTCCTTCAACACTTCGGCGAAGAACTCGGGCGAGATTGCGGGCATTGCGAAAGTTGTCTTGGGCATACTAAGCGGGCGCTACTGACGAAACGGGCCATGGGCATGCCAAAACTGGATTATGAATTTAGCGTCTTACGCCATAACTATGCTGAAGCTCTGGCTTCTCCGCGGCAGATCGCGCGATTCTTGTGCGGGTTAAGTTCACCGCTCCTGACCCAAACCAAGCTTAACCGGCATTCGGATTTTGGGGTGCTGGCTGAAATTCCGTTCCAAACCGTGATGCAAGCCGCCGAGGAACTGGTCGTAGGCCGGGCAGCCGCGTAGGTAACGCCCGGGATAGTGGACGCTATAGTGGACGCCTAGTGGACCCTAGTGGACGCTAGTGGACGCTAAGTGGACGCCAGTGGACGTAACTAGACGCTGGTGGGCCGGTGGACGCTAGTGGACGCTAGTGGACGCTAAGTGGACGCCAGTGGACGTAACTAGACGCTGGTGGGCCGGTGGACGTAATGGACAGGCGCCGACGCGGATCGGGAGATGTCCACTCCAGTCCACTGGGTCCACTCAAGTCCACTAGCGTCCACTAAGTCACCCGGGCAGGTAGAGGCTTCCTACTTGCAAAAACTGGCAAACCGGTAGAATACAGGTCGAAATTTTTCCTTTTCGTATGACCAATTCCCGCCTCCGTGCACTCCTCCTGGGAGCAGCTGCTGGTATGACCCTTCTGACCGGCTGTAACACTGTTTTAACCACCACCACAGGTACTTTTCCCGGCAGCTACACGGCTGTCGCCTATAAGCCGAAGAATCCTGGCGCAGTTCGAGTTAAGGTCTCGTTACAAAACGAGATGGTTTATGTGATGGAAGGCGAGCGACCGCTCTTGGTTACTCCCTGCACGATCGGCATCCCTGGCAAATCGACCCCGACGGGTGGCTACCACGTGACCGGCAAAGAGAGAGACAAACGCTCCGCCTCGTATGGCTTTTGGGTAAGAGGCGGTGAAGTGGTTGCCGGCGAAAGCGGCAGAGCTCCGGGCGGCGGGTACCACTATGTTGGTTATCCCATGCCGTATTGGGTTGAGTTTAAACCCGAATACGGGTTTCACGCTGGCGCAGTTTGGCCGGTCGCACACAGCCACGGCTGTATTCGATTGCATCCAAACGTAGCGCCGAAGTTTTTCGCCCTGGTACACGAGGGCACACCGATCAGTATTTCGGCCTCTCAGCCTGAGGACGCGACCATCGGCAAGAATGTCTCCAGACCTCAGGACTACACCTGGAAAGATCCGGTGGCCTCACTGCTGACTTCAGGTCCTTCAAGCCATGTGTTTCCCGCGCCTCAAGAACCGGTTCTGGTCAATCAGTAACCGTCGTTTTTAATAGCTGCGAATCGGATTAGACCAGTTTAGCCTTTATCCATGTCCGCACCCGAGAGTGCCGCTCCTGCAAAAGCCCGAAAGATCAATCTGCGTACGCCAGATGTCATGGCGAAAGTGCAGGAGCAGGTAGAGTCCCATTATCGAAGCACAGTCGTCGAAAAGATCCGGTCTAACGGCGGGATTCTTCAGGTTCAGGATACGACCGTCCTATTGGCCAAGCAATTCGGGTTCTGCTACGGAGTGGAACGAGCGATCGATTTAGCTTACGCCGCGCGTAAGGTCTTTAAAGACAAGCGTTTATTCATCCTCGGCGAGATTATTCATAACCCCTCGGTCAACGATCAGATCGCTGCCATGGGGATTAAGAATCTGATCGGCGAACATCGTGAAGCTGAAGTCGAGAATTTGACCTCAGAGGACGTGGTTATTGTTCCTGCGTTTGGCACCGACCTGGAAACGCTGCAGAAAATCAACGAGCGAGGCTGTCAGATCGTTGATACGACTTGCGGCGATGTCATGAGCGTGTGGAAGCGGGTGCGGCAAAATGCAACGGAGAACGTCACTTCCATCATTCATGGAAAAGCCCAGCATGAAGAAACCAAAGCGACGGCTTCGCGAGCTTTGGGTCTAGGACGCGGTCATTACTTGGTGGTTCTGACTCTAGCAGACACGGACTATATCTGTGACTACATCCGGCATGGCGGGGATAAAGATGCTCTGCTTCGCCGATTTAAGGATGCGCATTCCCCGGGGTTTGATCCCGACATTCATCTAACAGCGGTTGGGGTCGCGAATCAGACAACGATGCTGCGGGGCGAAACCGAAGAAGTTCAGCGACGGGTTAGAGCAGCGATCATCGATCGCGATGGACCTGAGGAAGGCGGCGCCAAGAACTTTAGATTTTTCGACACCATCTGCGGGGCAACCCAGGAACGGCAAGACGCCCTGCGGCTGCTCCTAAAAGAGAAGATGGATCTTCTCTTGGTGGTTGGCGGATACAATAGTTCCAATACATCCCATCTGGCTGAGATGGGAGAAGTGGAACTGCCGACCTACTTTATTCGCGGCGCTAACAAGCTGGAGAGTGCGCAGCGAATTACCCACTTCAACTTGCATCACAACGCTGAGACCTCGACCGAGAACTGGCTGCCGAGCGGGTCGATTGTCGTCGGGATTACCGCCGGAGCATCTTGCCCAAACAATCTCATCGAAGAGACGATCCTACGGGTTTACGAACTTCGCGGAGTTTCAGCCGATGAGATTCTAGATCCGCGACCGGCGTAGTTCGACCGGAATGACCAAGCTGGGAGGGATCACGTCCCGGGTGGGTCGGTAGACGAGCGGAGTAGTCCCTACCGAAACCTGTTCGCTTTTCATTTGTCCTCTCCGGTTGCGAACGGGTAATTTCGCAGCGTGTCCGAGCGTTTTCTCATCGTTGATGGCCATAGCATTATCTTTGCGTGGCCCGAGTTGCTCGCATTGCATCAGCGGAACACGGGGGCGGCTCGCGACAGCTTAGTAAGAACGCTGACCGCTTATCAGGACATATCAGGGATTCACGTGGTGGTCGTCTTCGATGGCCGGGGCCCAAGCGTGAACAAGATCGAGGAACCAGGCGGCATTCAGATATTTTATTCGAACGCCAGCCGCACGGCGGACGGAATCGTCGAACGCCTGGTGGCGAAGTATGGCAAGACTTTCTCCATCACGGTAGCAACCGCGGATTTGTTAGAGCAACAGACCGTGACTTCTTTTGGCGCTCAGCCAATCGGCTCTGAAGGGTTACGCCGGATAATCCGGGAAGCTGAGGCAGAATTTGCTTCTGAGTTGAAGCGACGGTGGAGAAGGAGCTAGGGATGTGGCGGGTGCAGGGGTGAGAATCTAGCTCCTCGCCCACTTAAAGCGCTTGATAGATCCGAATCTCAGTATCCAGTTCTCGATCCAGTAAGTCGCAGAATTCGTGTGGGGACTCCAGGGCGGCAAAAACTCCGGCGTTGGCCAAGGTCACGAGATTACAATGGCGGGCGGCTTGTCGGAGCCGATGCCCGAAAGTCAGTGCGGGGAATTTGGCTTTGTCTCCCCAGACGAGAGTGATTGGTTGGCTCACCTCGGTCAAATGACGTTCCAGATCGACGTTCAGCTTTCCCCGAAGAGCATGCAGAACAGCTCGGTTCGCCCCGAATTGACGGGCGTATGTCCAAAGAACGTCGACCACCTCGTCATCAATCTTTTCCGGATCGACAAAACAGGCGGTTGCAAGCCACAACCGGATCCGAGCTTTGGTGGCGAGAAACCGAAAGTAATAGCTTTGCCGGGCCAAAGGAAGTGCAGCCAGCCAGCGGCTGTAGTCTAAAAGAATGCGCCGATAGTGACGCCCAGCAGTTCCGACCGGCATTACCAGTACCAATCGATGAACCAGTTCCGGGTGGCGAACAGCCAATAAAGTCGCGAAGGCAGCCCCCAATCCGCTCGCTACAATCACTGAGCGAGCCTGTCCCGCTTTAGCCCGAAGGAACTCGGCCAAAATCTCGGTATGTTCCGATGGCCCGAAGGGGCGATTAGGGCGCGCCGATTCGCCGAACCCGAGGAGATCCGGGGCAAGCACTTGGAAACGATCGGTGAAATGCGGATAGACTCGCGACCACTCAAATGAAGAGGCACCGGTATAGACACCATGGATAAAAACGAGCGGGTCGCCTCTTCCGGACTCATGATAGACCAATTGGCCCCGGCCCGTGTAAAAGACCCGGGTCGCAAAAATTGCCGGAGCAACCGTCTCGGGAATCTTAGCTGACTTGGGCGCTTTGAAAGCGTACCGGAGGCCCAAAATAACGGCACCCACCAAGCCGGCGCCCAGACCTACTCCCCAGAAACGATGCCTCGAAAAGAATCTCAAGTCATCAGCACCCTACCCGACCCCGGCGTGATTTGTCCAATAACCTTTGCTCCCGTCTTTGCCGCAACCTCCTCGGCATGATGCCTGGCAATAACCAGCACCATGCCGATCCCCATATTGAACACCTCAAACATCTCATCTGAGGAGATATCTCCTCCTCGCTGGATCAGGCGAAAAATAGCCGGCACTTTCCAGGTCGCCGTATCGATCAGGGCGTCGCAAGTCGGAGGCAAGACCCTAGGAATATTATCCACAAGCCCACCTCCCGTGATATGGGCAGCCCCCTTGATTCTGCCGGCTGGAACCGCGGCCAGAAGTGGTTGGTAATTTTTATGGATCCGGAGAAGTTCTTCTCCAAGCGGGCGAGTAAGCCCCTCCGGCTTTTGAGAGAGATCGAGCCGCATCTGTTGCAGCAAAACTTTGCGGGCCAGGCTGAATCCATTGCTATGCAGCCCAGTTGAGGCGAGCCCCAACAGTAGATCGGATGGAACGATGCGTGAACCGTCTAAGATTTTCGTACGGTCAACGACGCCGACAATACAACCTGCAAGATCATACTCGCCATGGTGATAGAGGTCCGGCAGTTGCGCGGTTTCCCCACCGATTAATGCGCAGTTGCCCGCCTTACACGCTTTGGTAAAGCCCGAAATCAGCTGATCAAAAACATTCGGGTCGAGTCGCTCAGCCCCTATATAATCTAGAAAGAAAAGCGGTCGAGCTCCGGTCACGGCGATGTCGTTGATGCAGTGATTGACTAAATCCTGAGCCACCGAATCGTGGCTGTTTAGCGCGACGGCGATCTTCAACTTGGTGCCGACGCCGTCGATACTGGAGACCAGCACCGGCTCTTTCATTTGGCCGAACTCAGCTCGAAACAAGCCGCCGAAACCGCCGATCCGGCCTAGGACCTCAGGCCCGTAAGTCCGTTGGACTTTCTCCTGAAGATTGCGTTTTACTTGATTGCCGAGCGCGATATCGACACCCGCGGCCGCGTAGGCCTTCTTCTTGGGGCCGGGTCTCATTTAGTCGGAACGAACAAACGTGGCTGGGCAATATCTTCTTGCAATAGATGCGATCGTCCTTTGCGGCGCTCCATTATGAATTTATCGAGGATGCCGTTAAAAGGGACCGGATAATCTCCATCGAAACAGGCGAGGCAAAAGTTATCTTTGGGCAGGCCGGTCGCCCGAACCATCCCGTCGATATCGAGGTAGCCGACCGAATCAACACCGAGATAGTCTCGAATTTCGTCGGGAGAAAATTGGTTGGCCAAGAGATTCTTAGGATCTGGAAAGTCGATCCCGTAGTAGCAGGCGAATTTATGCGGAGGACAACTAATCCGAAGGTGGACTTCCTTAGCTCCGGCCTCTCTCAGATTCACCACCCGGGCTCGCGCTGTCGTCCCACGCACGACGGAATCGTCAACTACCACAACCCGTTTCCCGACGACCAACTCTTTAATGAGATTGAGCTTCACCCGAACGTTAAAATCACGGATGAGCTGGGTCGGTTGTAGAAAGGTTCGGCCGATGTAGTGATTCCGGACGAAAGCATGCTCGTACTGAATCCCGAGCTCGTGACTGAACCCTAAGGCAGCATAGTTACCGGAGTCAGGCACCGGAACCACCATATCCGCCTCAACGGGATGCAATCGAGCCAGTTCCCTCCCCATAGCAACCCGAACCTTACTGACGTTTCGGTTCTGGATCAGGCTATCCGGGCGCGCGAAGTAGACAAACTCAAACATGCAGAACGCCTGGCGTTCTTCTTTGAACGGCCATTCCGAATGGATGCCGTCGTCATTAATGATAATCACCTCGCCCGGCTCGACCTCTCTGACAAACTCGGCGTGAATCAGTTCAAGCGCGCAGGTCTCGGAGGCTAAAATAAAGGCGTCATCCAATTTTCCAAGAACCAGAGGTCGAAAGCCAAACGGGTCACGGACACCAATTATTTCTTGTTCTCCCATGACGACAAAAGAGAAGGCGCCATGGATCTGGCGGAGCGCAGTCAGCACATTCCGGTGCCCAGTCGGCTGAGCCAACAGGTGCAAAACAATCTCACTATCGACTGTGGTCTGAAAGATCGAGCCACGACTTTCCAGCTCGTCGCGCAGGGGACCCGCATTAACCAAGTTGCCGTTATGAGCAATGGCCAATTGTCCCCGAGCACAATCGACGACAAACGGCTGGGCGTTTTTTAGGGTGCTCGAACCGCTGGTCGAATATCGCACATGGCCAATGGAGCGAGAACCTCGTAAGAGTACCAAATCCTTTTCGCCGAAGACCTGGGAAACCAAGCCCATCCCCCGATGAATATGAAATGGCTGGTCAGACCCCTCGGCCGTGACCATACCCGCGCTTTCCTGGCCCCGGTGTTGCAAGGCGAACAGCCCGTAGTAAGTCAGCATAGCGGCGTCGGGATGACCGTACACCGCGAAGACGCCGCATTCGTGGGTAGGTTTATGGCGGAGAGTATTCACAAATCTTGCTGGGACAGAGCCAGCGCAATAGAAGAATACCACGTCTCGTGGAGTTGATTCAAAGACCAAGAGAAAATCGTCTCTCCCGTGTCAATTTCCAGCTTGGGACCACCTACCGAACCCAGCTCAATCACCGGAAATCTCGCTCCAGCGGGTTGCTGCCGGAGCCGTTCAGCGGCGTCTCCGGCGACACTGATTATAATCCTCGACTGCGATTCGTTAAAAAGAAGCACGTCCAACCGTTCATGGGAGGCGGGCAGCCGGATGCTCGCGCCAATTTTTTCCTGACCACTGATACAAGCCTCAGCCAGTGCGACGCCCAGGCCGCCTTCAGAGCAATCATGCGCGCTCTTCACCACGCCGGTTCGGATCAATTCACGCACAAACTTTTGCACTGCGAATTCTCGGTCGTAATCCAGGCGAGGAGGACGACCGGCCTTCTTTCCATAAATTGTCTTGAGATACATTGAGCCGCCGATCTCGTCCCCGACTGCGCCAATAAGAAAAATCGCATCTCCCGCGTCACGAAAGTACTGACGAGTGATCCAGCGCTCATCTTCAACGATACCTACCATTCCAACGGTTGGCGTTGGATCGATGGTTCCTAGCGGACTTTCATTGTACAAACTGACGTTTCCACCAGTGACCGGTGTCTCAAAACGCCGGCACGCCTCAGCAAGTCCTTCGACGGCTTCTCGCAGCTGCCAAAAGTTTTCTGGCCGATACGGGTTCCCAAAATTGAGATTATCCGTCACCGCTAGCGGGGTCGCACCGGCACAAGTCAGATTTCGAGCCGCTTCAGCCACGGCGATTTTTGCTCCTTCACGCGGATCCAAGCTGCAATAGAGGTGATTACAATCGGTGGTTGCCGCTAAGAATTTGTTTGCCTCGCGAACGTAAAAGACCGCCGCATCGGACCCCGGCGGCACAACGGTTCCGGCCCGGACCGTATGGTCGTACTGACGAAATATCCAATTCTTCGACGCTATCGAGGGGTGCCTCAGCAGCTGGAGCAAACTATCGCTCGGGTCATGCAGCGGCAGTTTGGTAGCAAGTATCGGGTCGGAAGCCCTGGGAACCGCTACGTCTCGTTGGTACACCGGGGCTTCGTCTGCCAATTGCTTCGCCGGGATTTCAACCTCCACCGAGCCGTCGTTCAGAACCCGCATTTGGCCATCATCGGTCACCACCCCGATTTTCGAATAAGGAAGATCCCATTTCTCGAAGATCTCTTTAACTCGTTCCTCCTGGCCGCTACGAACGATGATTAGCATGCGTTCCTGTGATTCACTGAGTAGGATCTCGTACGGCGTCATCGCCGTTTCACGTTTCGGAACCAGCGCCAGGTCAATTTGGACACCGGTTCCTCCGCGGCTGGCAGTCTCACAGGTAGAACAAGTCAACCCAGCAGCTCCCATATCCTGAATCCCGGCGACCGCTCCGCTGGTGAGGAGCTCGAGACAAGCCTCTAAGAGCAATTTCCCCCGGAACGGATCACCAACCTGTACTGCAGGCCGGTCGGCTTTGGATTCTTCGGTTAAATCGCGAGAGGCAAAGGCGGCCCCAGCCAAGCCGTCCCGGCCGGTCTCAGACCCCACGTAAAATACCGCGTTACCGATCCCCGACGCCGCTCCGCGAGCGATCTCAGCCCGTTTCAAGATACCCAGGCAAAGTACATTCACCAACGGATTGCCATTATAAGACTCGTCAAAATAGACCTCTCCGCCGATGGTCGGGACACCAATACAATTGCCGTAGTGAGCGATCCCGGCTACTACGCCCCGAACCAGCTTCCGATTCTTCCGAGCGGTTTCGCTATCTCCCTCGATCGGGCCAAATCTAAGGGAATTCATCAGGAAGACCGGGCGGGCGCCCATGGTGAAAATGTCCCGGATGATCCCTCCCACCCCGGTTGCCGCTCCTTGGAACGGCTCAACTGCACTCGGGTGGTTGTGACTCTCCATCTTGAAGGCAACCGCCCAACCATCACCGATATCGATTACGCCGGCATTTTCCTCGCCGGCTTTCACCAGGACCCGAGGACCAGTGGTCGGGAATTTCCTAAGTTCGCGGCGGGTATTCTTGTACGAACAATGTTCGCTCCACATCACCGAGAAAACACCCAACTCGGTAAAGTTAGGTTCACGCCCTAGAGTGGTTTTGATCCGCTCAAACTCCTCCTCCGACAGACCATGTTGGCGGACCAGCTCGGGAGTTACGATCGGAGTCATGCCGCGACGGATAAAAGGGTATCGGCTAGGGATTGAAACAGCTGCAGACCGTCGTCACTGCCCAGACGAGCGTCCCATGAACGGTCCGGATGGGGCATAATGCCGAGAACATTCCCGGCCGGATTGCAAATACCGGCGATATTGTTCCGGCTTCCATTAGGATTCGACTCGACAGTCGCCTGGCCCTCGGAATCCACGTAGCGGAACACGACTTGCCCGCCCTCTTCGAGCTCGGTCAAAGTCTGGTCGTCCGCGTAAAATGCGCCCTCGCCATGGGCAATCGGCATCCGGAACAGACTTCCGTCAGTTGAAAGGCGGGTAAAAGGGGTTCGATTATTCTCCAGCTTTAGAGTGACAGGCTGGCAGAGAAAAAGAAGCGAACGATTCCGTATCAGGGCTCCCCGGAGCAAGCCGGTTTCGCAGAGTATCTGGAAGCCGTTGCAAATGCCGAAAACCGGCAGCCCATCGTTGGCGGCTTTGACGACCGAACGCATTATCGGCGAAAAGGTGGCGATGGCGCCACAACGAAGGTAATCACCGTAGGAAAACCCTCCAGGCAGAATGACCGCGTCGTACCCCGAGACGGAGGTTTCCTTGTGCCAAACGTATTCGGCTCTCACCCCAAGCCCATCAGTCAGGGCGCGCAGACAATCCTGGTCACAATTCGAACCAGGAAAACGAACAACAGCAATTTTCATCGTGATCCTATCTCAACTGCGCCTACGATGCGGTAATCCTCGATCACCTCGTTACAGAGAAGGTCACGACAAATCTCATCGAGTTTTGTTTCGTCCGGTTCACCGGTGAATTCTATTTCGATGACCTTTCCAACCCGGACCGTGCCGACGTTGCTCAAACCGAGTTCGAGGACCGCATTACGGACGGCAACCCCTTGTGGATCGAGCACATTTCGTTTTGGCATCACAACAACCTCGAGCTTCACAGCGAAAAACATCAGGGGAGACACAGGTGGCGTAAAGAGAAATCTGAGCTTCCCGCCTATGAGTTGCGAATGGGCGCCTCGAGGCGAAAGGGCGAATGGGGGTGGGCCTCGTGGCGCACGGCACGGGGGAGCGTGGGGCGCCGGCGAAAGCCGGTTAAAGGCGAGACTGAGGATAGCCTAGGGCAGGGCCCTAGGAATAAGGGAAAAAAAGGCGACTAGCGCTCACAAGGCGCTTCGTCCTCGTCGTCGTCGTCCTCGAATCCGGCCACGTGGAGTGATCTGGCGCTAATTTCAAAGGCTGAAAAATCCAAATCGCCCTATAAGCGAACCACTAAACTCATCACGAAACGTGTCATAAGCCGTATCCTATTGCTGGACAGCTCCAGCTCTATTGATAAACTGCGGTGCATATGTCCCCTCCGTGGAAATGGGTTTTGCCGAGCATCATCGCGATTCTGATAGTTGAGCCGGCTGTTGCCCAGCAAGCCGGCGCGGGTAACGCTGCCACCCCGGCTGCCTCCCCCTTGACCGACGCAGAACTCAAGGCTGCCGTCGCTTTGGACTCGCTAACGGTCCCGACGCCTGGGGAATTCTTTAAGGCCATCGATAAGACTGGCAAACCAAACTGGGTGTCACAATTTCGGCCACCGACACCAATTGGCGGGGTCAACCGGGCTCAAATGGCCCTAAACCTTGGTACTTTGATCGCGGACGGGTACATCGCGGTCGAGGCTCAGGACGGCCAGCAGGTAAAGAACATCGGCCGGGATGTACTTAGTCTGGCAAAGAAGCTCAGCGTCTCCGAAAGCGTGCTGGCTCGCGGTAAGAGCATTACCCAATTCGCAGAGGACGGGTCGTGGGATCAACTCAACGAAGAGCTTGAAGCGACCCAAAACGAGGTGAAAAAGGCGCTCGAAGAGAATCGGGATAACGATTTGATTACCTTGGTCAGTATCGGCGGCTGGATCCGCGGTACCCAAGTTGTGACCGGACTACTGGTCGAGAGCTATAACCCCGAGACCGCAAAACTCCTAAGACAGCCCTCACTAGTCGGCTATCTAAGAGGTAAACTGGAGCAACTTCCGACCAGGCTCCGTCAGGATAAACTCGTGGTTAAAGTGAATAACGATCTTCAAAACATCGCGAACTTGGTTTCCTTTCCGGCAGACCATGTCCCCACCACTGAAGAGGTGAAAACTCTCAATCAAGCGTCCGCAAAATTGACCAAGGAAATCTCGACCGGCGAATGAAACGTTTCTTTACCTTTCTTGTCCTTTTTTGCGGGGCTGCAGTCCTGTTCGGCGCAGACACCGATGATCAGACGAAGGCGCGCAGCGATGTCCTGGATCTCGCCGGCGCTTTTCAAAATGACGGATTCAAGATTCGGGACGGGACTTGGTTTGGCCAAGTCTCCAAGGGCCGTTCTCAGGCTCTCGAAGTCAACCTGTACACTGGTAATGCTTACTGGTTTTCCGTTGCAGATGCCGATAATTCCGCTGCTTTGACGGTCTCGGTGTTTGACGACCACGGAAATCCAGTTGAAGTTCAAAATTATCAAAAAGACAACAAAGCTGCGGCAGGTTTTAGCCCAGACGCCAGCGGATTATACTACGTCGAAGTCTCAAGCTCTGGTCCGTCAGCTACTACGTTTTGTTTGATCTACTCGTATAAATAAGTTTTGCGTTTTCGATGGCCACGGCCGGAGCTCAGGTTAGAGAAACAACGTCTGGACCAACTGTTAAACAGTTCTCTGTTTTTCTGTTGAATAAAGTTGGGGCCCTACTCGAAATAATCCGTTTGCTGAATGAGAGCCAGGTTCACGTCCTTGCGCTGAACTCTCAAGATTCCACCGACTCGGCATTGGTCCGCATCATCGTTAGTGATCCCGATGCGGTAGAGCAGATTTTTGAGCTCCATGAGGTTGCTCACAGCATCTCGGAAATCCTAGTGGTCGAGATGCGGGAAGTCGCGATCGACCTAAAGAAACTTCTCTCCTGCCTGCTGATGGCGGAGGTGAATATTCAAGTTTGCTACCCGTTGCTGCTTCGGCCCCACGGCCGGGCAGCGTTAGCCCTACATCTGGACGACGCCGAATGCGCCCGTTCGGTCCTTCGAGGAGAAGGGTTCAATATCTTGAATCAGGCCGATCTTTCCCGCTGAGACGGCCGGAGGCAGGATCGGGAACGTTTCCTAAGGCTTCGCTAAAGGTGCTTATTGGAATTTTCCACGTCCGAAATCGCGAGTGCCCGGCATGATCTACTTTTTGGTCGATCAAGGCCCATCGGGTAGGGCGAAAATCTCGGCGAGCTCACAGTTTCGCTACTTCGTGGTCCCCTTCGAGCCGGATTTGAGCCGCGACCCAGCGGTCGATTCCTCCCATAGGTCCCGTGCTCACAATCGCCGGTTAAGCAAGCGTTCAATGAATTCCGGCCGCTGGGTGGCGGCTCAAATCCGGCGCGTGATCAACGAGGGATAAACAATCACTGGGCGCGCCGAGATTTTCGCCCTACCTGCTGGGCTTCGCGCAAATCAGCGTGACTCGCTTTTGCCGATTCGACGCGAATCAAAGCCATCATGAACCGCGGCTTAACCGTCGAAAGCGCATTCCAAATGACAAAGCTCCACTTAGATACTGATCTTGGCGGCGATATAGACGACCTCTGTGCCCTGGTGATGCTGTGCAATTGGCCAGGCGTCGAGCTTTCCGGAGTGACCACAAACCAAGATGATCGCGGCGCACGGGCGGGGTATGTCCGCTACGCTTTGAAATTGGCGGGGCGAGATGGCGTCCCGGTTGCAGCAGGCGCTGACATCTCCTCGGGTAGCTATCGCTACTACCCTGGGTTACCGGATGCCGATCGATATTGGCCGGAACCGATCCCGGCTGCGCCAGGTCCGCTCGAAAAGGCGTTGGATCTTTTGGAACAAAGCATCCGAGACGATGCACTCATTCTTGGGATCGGCGCGTACACGAACCTCGCTCTCTTAGAAAAGCGGAAGCCGGGTTGTTTGCAGAGAGCAAATCTCTGGCTAATGGGAGGCTACGTATTTCCGCCGCGCAACGGGTTCCCGCAGTGGGACCATACTATGGATTGGAACATGCAGATCGATGCTCAATCGACGCTACTGGTGCTTGAACAAGCCAACCCGGTACTCGTTCCGATCACCATTACGATCGAAACTTGGCTAAGGAGAGCCGATCTGCCAGCTCTTCGCCAGGCCGGACCGCTTGGGCAGCTCATCGCCAGGCAGGCAGAAGCCTGGGCGGTGGATCACCAAATGGAGGCCAGATTCGGTCAGACTTGTAGTGGGTTACCTAAAGACACCATCAATTTCCAGCATGACCCTCTAGCGTGCGCCATCGCGCTTGGATGGATCGATGGGGTCGAGATCGAGGAAATCCCGTTAGTGTCAGAGATCCGAGAGGGTTGGATCCGCCAACGCGTGGATCCGGCCGGGAAGCCGACCCGAGTGGTTACCCGGGTGGATGCCGCCAAGTTCGCCAATTTTTGGCTTGGAGTAGTTGCCAATCGGTAGGGACGAGCTCCTGCTCGTCCGTTGGTAGGGCGAGACTCCATCCGGGCCTGAACGCTCTCACGAAGGTCTGCGTTCTATGGCGACCCCCATTGTTCTTCGTCGATGCGCTGCCGAGCCGGTTATCCTGATGAGAACGCGAGGTCAACGCGGCCGGACCTACCCGTTTGGGTCATGGCTAGCGCTCGGATCGGCTCGGCGACTTCGAGGTGAAGTTCCGCGTTCGGTTGGCTTCGATGTCGCACTTCGGGAACGCCTCCAGTCGAAATGGAGCCTCTCCCTACCAACGGACGAGCGGGAGCTCGTCCCTACCGCGTTTCTTCACGCCGACTTCTGCCGATATCCGGGGAAATCGACGATCGCCTGTTCGGATTCTTTCTCGCTATCGGGCTCGAGATCACTAAATCCAATACCCAAACGATGATCCCGATAGAGCGTGATCGCTACGTTCCGGTTCACCCGGATGCACTGCTTGATCGCTTCCGGCTCTTTTTCGCAAAACAGAACGGTCTTCCAGGAGAAGATATGTTTGGGCTTGTGGAAATCGCTGTTGGCTACGAACGGCAGGCGTTTCAGACCGATCGGATTGAAGATGTCGTCCCGATTCGCGACTTCCCAGGCATCGAGCAAAGGGGCGTATTGATCGATGTGTTCCCAGAAATAAAGAGTGTTTTTTCCCCAATGCGTTTTGAACTCGTGCGGATGAGATGCGATGGCCAGAGCGCCCTGGCTGTGAATCTCGGCAATGGTTCGCGTTATACTGAGTCCGGGATCGATCGGCCCCTTCAGGTCGACCGCTAAAAGGTGGGCGGAAGAACGCTTGGTCAACCCGTCTTTGTTGAACTCCAGGCCCGACATCAGGATCATCCGGTATTTGTCTAACGCCCTTTTCTTCTCTTTCTCCAGGATGTCGAAGTATTCGGCAACCTGATCCAGCGTCAGAACTAAGCCGCTGAGGTTCGTTACTTGTCCGATCAATTTCGTGTAGTCACAGATGTGATCGGTCAGGCACAACACATCAAACCCGCGTTGGCCATAGAAATCGACGAGCTCCGAAATGGTCAGTTTGCCATCCGAATAAACTGAATGGGTATGCAGGTCGCAGAGGAGAATTGAAGGCGACTTTCTCCGAGGCGGGACCGAGGGTTCGATCCTAGGAACCAGGACCCGCCGGGTAGGTTCTGTGACTTCGAGACTGAGAATAAACCGCGCGATCTGCAAAGAGGCTGCTGGCCGGCTCAACTTCGCGACATTCTGCGTCCAGCGCTCAAGCTGAGCTCCGCCGCTCTTAAAGGCGCCATCGAGCGCATCAACGATCGAGTCCGGATCCGGCGCCAGCTGCCCACAGTCGTTTTCAACGATCAACCTGGCATTACCTTCTTCCTGGCCCGGCACGACCTGGCTGATGAGCACGGGGGTACGAGCAGCAATCGCCTCTTGAATAGTTGCTCCTCCGGCCTTGGTGATCACCAGATGGTGACTTGTGAGTAGCTCCGGCATCTTGGTGGTCCATCCCAAAATTTCAACCCGATGCCCAGGACCTCTCACTTCGGCTTCAATTGCCCGGCGCAGCGCAGTATCCCTGCCAACCGTTACGGTTAGCCGGATATCCGCGCGCTTGCTCAGGCGCCGAACCAGCGATGGAGCCTCTTTTTTCCCGGAGTTGATCAAGTAAAGGACCCGCTTCGGACCGACATCCTCGCTCGTAAAGCGATGATCGACCATCTCGGCGAAACGATGCGTAACCGGGAAACCGAAAATATGGATCCGGTCATCGGTTACTCCACCTGCCCGCAACACGGCGGCGGTGTCATCGTTTGCAACAATGAAGTGATCACTCGCACACCGGTACCAGATCGAGTTTACCGTGATCGAATCGGTGACGACGGTAATCTGAGTAAAGGTTCGGGGTTCCCCAATCGGCAGAACCTGGTCGATCACATAACCGTACAAAGGATAGGTGGAAATCACGGCATCGGGTTCAAACTGGCGAAGCAGCTCGGCCATCGCGCGTTTGAACCGGGTCAACATCGGCATGTTCGTTTCAACGAACTGGGAGCCGTCGATCACGTTATAAATTTTGCCCCAGACCCGAGGGGTGCGATTGATGGCCGTGATATACGCACGCCGTAAGAATTCGTTCAACCGCCCGTAGCAACGGTCGAAAAGATCGACAATCTGGACTCTGACCTCAGTGCCGGCGACCAGCTCCAAAGCGTCCCGAATATTTCGCGCCGCCGTGTTATGGCCTTCCCCAAACCCAGCAGTGAAGATCAGAACGTGCTTCATGCGTCGCAAAAAAAAAGCGTCTGGACCGGTTTATGTTTTGGGAGCGGAAATTGTTCGGATATAATGATGAGCCGGTGAGAGTAACTGAATGACCCGCTGCCTTCCAGTGAATTTCGCACATCTAAGGATCAAGCAGGCCATAGAAAAAGGTACCGGCAAAGGAGCTGGGTTTGGCTTTTCTTAGCGTGCGAAACCGGGGTCGCCATCTTGGAAGGGCTTGCTTTACTGTCGGCCTCTCGTGGTTTTTCGCCACCTCATTTTCACCGGGTCAGTCCTCCGATGAGGAACAGCGTTTGCGGCAATTGTTCCTAAAGAGCCGCCAGGAAATGCAAATCGTTCCAAGCCCGACGCCTACGCCGAAGGCAACGCCGATACCGGCGACCCCAGCCCGCAAACCATTTCACGAGCGCAATCGCGAGAGTGAAACACCGCCTAAGCGATCGGAGGAAGAGTCCGAGGAGTCAACTGAACGACCTGCCGAGACCAAGGTCACACCTCCGCCGCAAACTCCGACTCCGGCGCCAACCGCCCGACTTGAGGTTCCGCCCTCTCGGGTCGAGGCGACACCTCAAGAAGAAAGTCTGCCAGCGCCAACGCCAGCAAAAAAACACCATGGCTGGTGGTTCTTCCACTTCCACTCCGACGATGACGAAATCGTTATTCAAAAGTCCGGCAGTCAGAATGAGTACATCCCATCAGGGCACTATAACGGTCGTTGGCGTTATTTGACACCGGCGGTCCGCCGGGCAATCGATGATGCCAAGGTCGCGCGAAATCGTTGGAAATATATCGTGGTGCACAACAGCGGAACTCGTCAGGGAAACGCCAGGATTTTTGATTACTACCATCGCCATGTTAGGCGGATGCCAAACGGGCTCGCCTATCATTTCGTCATCGGCAACGGCACCTCTTCGGGGGATGGCCAAATCGAGATTGGCAACCGGTGGGTAGTCCAGCTCGCCGGGGGACATGTCCATAGCGACTACCTGAACTATATCTCGATCGGCATTTGTTTAGTCGGTGACTTCAATCGAGATCTCCCGACCAGAGCCCAGTACGAAGCCCTGGATGAACTAATTCGATATTTGCGACAACGAGTGGGTAAAATTGATGGCCACTATTCGATCGTGTTAGGCCATAAAGAGATAAATCCTCGTCCTACGGACTGCCCTGGCAATCGGTTCCCACTCAACTGGCTGCATCGAACATTCCCAAACAATTAAGGCAAGCACATGCTTGCACCTAACAAATCGCCGGCGGGCCTGGGCGTTGAAACAAACTGCCATTTGTTCGCTGTAATGAAACATTTCTCGTGGCTTGCACGAACGAATCCGCTAACATGATAAAATGATAATCGGCCTAACCGGCGCCTCAGGTTTTCTCGCTCGAGAAATTATCGATCAGGCAGCCGGCCAAGGTGACAAGATTGTTGCGTTCACGCGAACCCCGCAGCGACCAATCCGAGGTTGTCTTCGCACGGAATCTTTTGACTCAGTCCTGCACGTCAACGGTCTTGATGCGGTTATTCATCTGGCCGGAGAATCGGTTTTTGGACTTTGGACGAAAGCGAAAAAGGAGCGCATCCTGAGAAGCCGAATGGAGGGCACGCGATGGGTGGTTAAGGCGATCCAGGGAGTACCGAACCCGCCGAAGGTTTTAGTGTGCGCATCGGCCATCGGGATTTACGGAGATCGCGGTGACGAGGAGCTCACCGAACGGCACACGGTCAACGCCGGTGATTTTCTGAGCGAAGTTTGTCAGTCTTGGGAAGCCGAAGCTCAAGAAGTGGTCGCCGCGGGTACCCGAGTTGTCTCGATCCGGATTTCGCTGGTGTTAGGCGCCAAAGGCGCTTTAGCCGTCATGCAGCCCGTTTTTCGCCTCGGTTTGGGAGGCCGGCTAGGGAACGGCGATCAGTGGATCTCCTGGATTCATATTCGGGACATCGCCAATGTTTTCTTGCACGCGATTAGAACTGAGTCGTTATCCGGGCCGGTCAACGGCGCCGCACCAAACGCGGTTCGCAACCGGGAGTTTACCAAGTCTTTGGGTAATGCGCTGGGTCGGCCGACCTTTTGTGCAGTCCCTTCCTTCGTTCTAAAGACTCTGTTATCCGAGCAGTGCGGTTTGATGCTGGACAGCCAACGCGCTGTGCCGGAGAAGCTACTCGCGACCGGCTTCCAATTTCAATTTCCCTCCTTACCGGAAGCGCTGAACGATCTGATTAAGACTAAGAAGAGCCTCGAAAGCAGTGGGAGGGCCGCTGATCTGGCCTGAGCGGGGAGCTCACCCCCACCCTTAACTCGTCTCACTCTTCTGCAGTACAAACTCTTGAAGCAGCTCCTTGAGCGCCTCGATCCCTTCGTTCTTTTCTGCGCTAATCGGCACAATTTTCCGGTCCGCAAACCGGTGTTTTAACGCTCGGAGGTTTTCACCGGCTTCCGGCAGATCCATCTTATTTGCTGCAATCATCCAAGGTCGCCGGCTAAGCATCGGATCATACAAATCGAGCTCTTGACGAAGTGTTTGCAGATCCTGGATGGGGTTGCGCCCCTCACTGCCGGCTACGTCCAGCACAAAGACAAACAGCTTGCACCGGACAATGTGCCGCAGGAAGTCATGACCGAGACCGACATTCCGATGGGCGCCCTCGATCAATCCGGGGATATCCGCCACGGTCAGTCGCTGGTAACCCTCGAACTCCACCACCCCAACGATCGGGTTCAGGGTTGTAAATGGATAGGGGGCGACTTTTGGATGAGCTGCGGAGAGCTTGCCCAGGAGTGTCGATTTACCGGCGTTCGGATAACCAACCAACCCAACATCGGCGATGGTTCTGAGTTCGAGCAGAAAGTCTCCTTCCTCGCCAAGCTCGCCTTCGGTGTACTGGCGAGGCACCCGGTTGCGGGAACTCTTAAAATGCGTGTTCCCTTTTCCACCGGCGCCGCCGCGGCACAGGACAAAGCTCTGCCCCGGCTCCGACAGATCGACTAACACCTGGTTGTTAACCAAAGGGACCTCAGGCCTTTCGTCGATCGCAGCCGCCTCGTCCAACGAGTCGTTACGTGAAGCTGGGGGACAAAGGTAAGCTATTGTCCCGACTGGAACTTTAAATACGGAGTTCGCCGCCCCTTTGCCATACATGTCTTTCCCCATCCCATGTTGCCCCGACCTTGCCCGCAGCGACGGCCGGTAAAAGAAATCCACTAAGTTATCGGTGTGCTCATCCGTTTGTAAGATAATATCACCGCCCTTGCCGCCATCGCCCCCGTCGGGTCCACCTTTCGGCACGAACTTTTCGCGACGGAAACTAACACAGCCGTTACCGCCATCCCCTGCCTTGGCATGTATCTTTATCCGATCGACGAACATCTAAATACTATAATTTTCTATAAATGCGTTTAGCGGTTAGTTATGCGTCCAGACCTGAAGAAGTAATAGGACTTGTAGGACTCATATCGCCTGTGTTTTTCAGGCTGCCATAATTCTTATATATTCTATTCACCATGGCGTTGGCTGGTTAGTGAATCAATTCTTCATAAAGCCGCTTAGTCTGCGCTGCGATCGCTGCCCAGCTAAACTTGTCGACAGCCCGTTTTCGGCCGGCTTCGCCGAACCGTTGTCTTAGCTCAGGGTCCTTCATCAGAAGGTTGATCTTCGAGGCGAGATCGCGAGAGAACTTGTCCGGATCGATCGCCTCGAATGGGCTTTCCTGCATCTGTTCGAGCGGCACGAGGAATCCGGTTTCGCCGTCAACCACCACTTCTTTGATACCCCCGACGGCGCTCGCAACCACCGGGGTTTCGCAAGCCATTGCTTCCAAGTTGATGATGCCAAACGGCTCGTAAATCGACGGACAACAGAAAACCGCTGCATGGCTGTAAAGTTGATAGACGGCCGATTTCGGCACCATACTGTCGATCCAAACGACATGAGAGTTCTGGGTTCGAGCCTCATTGACAGCCTGCAACATTTCCGCCGCGATTTCCGGCGTATCAGGGGCTCCGGCGCAAAGAACGACTTGCGTTCCGGGATCCAGGTAACGAATCGTTCGCACCAAATGAATAATGCCTTTCTGCCGGGCAATCCGACCTACGAACAAAACATAGGACCTCTCCGGGTCGACCCCGTACTGCTTTAGAGCATCGATTGCTTTGGTCGGCCGGTATTCATCGGGATCGATCCCATTATAAACAATCCGAACCCGTTCTTCGTCCACGTCGAACAAACGCATAACGTCCGCCTTAGTACCTTCGGAAACGGCAATGACTGCGTCCGCCATTTCGATAGCGGTCTTTTCGACCCAGCTACTAAAGTCATACCCGTGGCCGAGCTGCTCTCGTTTCCAAGGCCGTAACGGTTCCAAGGAATGGATCGTGATCACCAGGGGAATCCCGTAGTTCAATTTTGCCAGGATACCGCCCAAATGCGTGTACCAGGTGTGGCAATGGACGACATCGGCATCCGTGCCGGCGCTATTGAAATCCGTACAGCGCCGCACCGCGCCAAAGAGGGAGACCAGGTTCTTCGGACATTGAAACGATGAGGTATCGACCGGAAAACCGCGAACCCGTAAATTGGGTTCGTCCACGCGCTGATCGCCGAACGCCCTCACGTCAACCTGCATGAGCTTGGCCAACTCGCGGCTAAGGTAATCGACATGGACACCAGCCCCTCCATAGGTCGATGGGGGGTATTCGTTTGTGAGTAGCAGCGTTTTCATATTTTCTGGAGCTTAAAGCGGAGTATTTGCGAACCCGACGGCTGACGTCGTGATACTCAGAGAATATCCCAGGCCGTTGCCGGTGTCATTCTGGTAGAGTGTTTGTTCGTAGCCTGCGCCTGGCTCAATCGAAGCCCATCATGGTAGGGCGCGCGTCTTCTACCGAAACACAATCGGGATGATCAGAATTGCGACAATATTCGCTACTTTGATCATCGGATTGATCGCGGGGCCAGCCGTGTCCTTGTAGGGATCGCCAACGGTATCGCCGGTTACCGCGGCCTGATGCGCAGCAGACCCTTTACCTCCGTGGCCGCCATCTTCAATCAGCTTCTTGGCATTGTCCCAGGCGCCGCCGCCGGATGTCATTGAGATCGCAACGAAAAGTCCGGTCACGATCGTTCCGACCAGAACTCCACCCAAAACCAGCGGACCGAGATAGGCGGCTACGACCACGAAGACGACCGGCAAGAGCGCCGGGATGATCATTTCGCGTAACGCAGCCTTGGTCACGATATCGACGCACGCTCCGTACTCAGGATCGGCGGTTCCATTTAGAATACCGGGTTTGGCTTGTAATTGTCGCCTCACCTCTTTGACCACGGCGCCGGCCGTCTTTCCGACGGCTTCCATGCTGAGAGCACTAAAAAGGAATGGCAATAATCCACCAAGAAAGAGGCCGATAATGATCTGGGGTCGCTCAAGCGAGAAATCCAGGGAATTCATAGCGCCGCTACCGGACTGATCGAAGTGAGCTCTGAGCTCGGCGACGTAGGAACCGAAAAGAACCAGCGCCGCCAAACCGGCCGAGGCAATCGCGTAACCTTTGGTAACAGCCTTCATAGTGTTACCCACTGCATCGAGACTGTCGGTTGCGAGCCGCGTTTCTTTTGGCAAATCACTCATGACCGCGATTCCACCGGCATTATCGGTGATGGGGCCGAAAGCATCTAGCGAGATGATAATCCCCGCCATGGAAAGCATGCTGGTGACAGCAACCGCGACCCCATAGAGGCCGGCGAAAGTGTAGCTGAACAGAATCGCCAAGGCGATGCAGACCACGGGTAACGCCGTAGCCTGTTGGCCAACCGCTAGGCCGGCAATGATGTTCGTGGCGTGTCCCGTTTCGGATGCGAGCGCGATCTTTTTAACGGGGGCGTGGTCTTTCGAAGTATAGTAATTGGTGATGACGACGATCACGCCGGTCATGGCTAGCCCGATCAAAGCCGCCAGATAGACTTGAAACGACGTGTGCACCTGGTCGCCGATCTTGAAGCTGGCGGGAAATAGGAATGTGGTAACCGGCCAATAAAGAATCGCCGAAACGATAGCGCTGGCGACCACTGCTTCCACTAAGACACGGCCAGGCCCGGTCTTCCTCTTGTTCACATAGAAAATACCGGCGATCGCGCCTATAACCGATATTCCTCCCAATAGAAACGGATAGATCACCGCTTCGGGCACCTCTCGAAGGGTCAGGAACCCGACCAGCATCGCGCCGATGATACTGATGGCATAGGTTTCAAACACATCGGCGGCCATCCCGGCACAATCACCCACATTGTCGCCCACGTTATCGGCGATCGTAGCCGGGTTGCGCGGATCATCTTCGTCTAGATTGCTTTCGATTTTGCCAACCAGGTCGGCTCCCACATCAGCAGCCTTGGTATAAATGCCGCCGCCCAACCGGGCAAAGACACTGATAAGGCTCGCACCCAAGGCCAGACCGACCAGACTCCCGATGGCTTTATCGAGGCCGAGCATTTGCTCGCCGAGCAAAAAGAAAATTCCAACAGAAAGCAACCCGAGTCCAACCACTAACAGTCCGGTAACTGCTCCCCCGTTGAACGCGACCCGTAACGCGCCTTGGATTGAGGTAGTCGCCGCCTGGGCGGTGCGGCAATTCGAGATAACCGCTATCCGCATCCCTATGTATCCGGCAGCCATCGAGCAAACGGCTCCAATCAGAAATCCGAGCGCGGTGAAAAAGTCTCGAGTGAATCCGAGCACGAAAAAGATGATGATCGCGATGATACTAACCGACAAAATTTGCCGGTTCAGATAAGCCTTAGCGCCTTCCTCGATCGCTCCGGCGATTCTGCGCATGGTTTCATTGCCGGGTGAATAGGCAACGATCGTTTTGATAAGAAATAGCGCTGCTCCCAATCCTATTAGAGCGCAAACCAGGGAAATCCAAACTCCGGTGGCGAGGGGGAAACTAGTGGCAAGGGCAGGAGCAATCATACGGGTAAATATAAAGGTACAACAGATGGCTCAGGGTGTGACATTTTTGCAACCTGAACTGACAAAATGGCTGAAAACATTTAAATAGCGGCGGCTAAATGCCGATTCTTAGTGAAAACCAATCTAACTTTTACCGTTGGTCGGTGATGCTGGGGGTGAGCTAAACCAAGCCGTCATCGCGTTATTGCAGCTACGATGGCTTTCTGTGCGTGCAAACGATTTTCGGCTTGATCAAAAATTGTGTCCGCGTGCGCCTCAAAAACAGCCTCCGTGATTTCCTTTCCCCGATACGCAGGCAAACAGTGCATCACCAACGCTCCGGGCTGGGCGACTCGCAGTAACTGTTCATTGATTTGATAAGGGGCAAACTCCGCTAAGCGGTCTCGCAGTTCGGCCTCCTTGCCCATACTAACCCAAACGTCCGTGTATAATACATTCGCCTCGGCTGCGGCTTCCTCTGGCGACTCGGTCAATACGATTTTCCGGCTCTTGAGTTTCGAGCGGACTGCCTCGCTCAACCCATATTTTGCCGGAGCAGCGATCCTAAGTTCAAAACCGAGGTGTTCGGCGGCCCAAGCCCAGGACCGCGCCACATTACAATCTCCATCGCCAACAAAACAGACCTTCAGATCCTGTAACTCCCGGCGCTCCGAAATAGTAAAAAGGTCCGCGATGATCTGACAAGGATGTTCTTCATCGGTTAGCGCGTTGATCGTAGGAACCTTACTAAAGCGAGCAAACTCTTCTACATCCTGCTGTGCGAAGGTCCGGATCACCGCACCATGGATCATCCGGCCAAGCACGCGGGCGGTGTCGATGATCGGTTCGCCGCGTCCAAGTTGAATATCATTTTGAGCCAGAAACAAAACGCGAGCACCCAACTCACGTAACCCCACCTCAAAACTGATGCGGGTTCGAGTAGAAGGTTTGCTGAAGATGAGAACCCAACTTTGACCAGCTAATAGATCGGCACCGTAACGCCGATCCGCTTTAAAGCTCCGGGAGCTGGTCAACAGCTCGAGAATCTCCTTCTGGTGACATTCCTGAATCGACAAGAAATGCTTCATAGGGCCGCAGGTTGATCGATCAGGAGGTGAGTAACGATTTCAGTGTTTGTTGGATGATACCCAGCGCTTGCTGAACCTCTTCTCTTTCGACGACCAGTGGCGGCAACAACCGAATGACCCTAGGACCGGCAGGAGCAGTCAAAAGGCCATTGTCCATCAGCTTACTGACGACGATTTGCGACGGAAACCGTTTCCCCTCGCCCAACTTGTCGAACTGCGGATCGAGTTCGACGCCGATCATGAGCCCTTTCCCGCGGACTGCAGCAACGCCCGGCATGGAGTTAAGCTGGTTAACAATGTATTCTCCAAGAGACGCGCTTTTCTCCACCAGCCCCTGATCCCGAATCGTATTCAAGACGGCCAACGAAACAGAGCAGGCCAGCGGCGTTCCGCCATAGGTGGTGGCATGGTTACCGGGCTGCAAGACTTCACTGATCATTACTTCCGATCCGTCCTGGCGTAGGAACGGTTTGGTTCGGAACCAGGCAGCACCCAAAGGAAATCCGCCGCCGATGCCCTTAGCCCAACTGATCGCATCCGGAACCACGTCGGGCGCAATCGTCCTCCAACCGCACCAATTGCCAGCTCTGCCTAGACCGCATTGGATCTCGTCGAACATCAACAATAAACCGCGCTGGTCGCAAAGCCTGCGAAGTCCAATCAGGAACTCGGGGGTAGCTAAATTGATTCCGCCCTCACCCTGGATCGCTTCAACTAAGATCGCGACGGTCAAATCCGAAATTCCATTTTCGACCGCCGTCAGGTCGTTAAAAGGAAGATGCCGAAATCCCGGCAACAGCGGTGCGAAACCGGCCTTGACCTTCTCCTGGCCGGTGGCGGAGATCCCCGCCATGGTTCGACCATGGAACGAGTTATTAAAGGTTATGATCTCGAAGCGAGCGGCAGAGGACCTCCGTTTCTCATCGTTGCCGTACTTTTTCGCTAGTTTGATCAGCGCCTCATTGGCTTCTGCTCCGCTGTTGGAAAAGAATACTTTCCCCGGAACCCCGACAGTCTCGACCAAGAACCTGGCTAACTCTCCTTGAGGCCTGGTGTAATAAAGATTCGAAGTGTGAACTAACTTGCGGCTTTGGCGATCCAGCGCTTCGATTATTGCCGGGTGTGCATGCCCAAGGGTCGAAACTGCGATCCCGGCCCCGAAGTCCAGGTAAGACTTCCCGTGCTCATCCCAAACTCGAACCCCTTCGCCGCGCTCCAACACTAAATCGTATCGGCCGTAAGTCGGCGCAACGTAGTCAGCGAACAATTGTTTGGTCTCAGGGTCACTCATGGAAAAAGGAGGACCATAGGCTTAGGAGTCCAGGAGTTCAAGGACGACGTCGATAGGGAGGGGAGCCGTCCGGCAGCTGCCGGATCGCGCAGCAGTTCTATCGGTGTCTAGCCACCGAAAGCCTTCGGGGTAGACAGGCGGCTCGCGGGAACTACCCACCGCGCTCCGATAGATCCCAGATCCTCGGATATGCGACCGCCGAAAGACACGGAGTCGTTGAGTTAATTCTTCATCCCGGGCTGTTCTCGGGAGCCGCCTGTTAAAGTGCAAACAGAACGACCGCGCTATAAAGCGGCTCCCCTCCCAGTCTTCGACTACGGCACGATTTCCGTACCGATGCCTTCGGCGGTGAACACTTCAGCTAGGAGCGCATGCGGAATCCGTCCGTCGACCAAGTGCACTTTGCTGACACCACTCTCAAGCGCTGAAAGTGCAGACTGCACCTTTGGGATCATGCCGGACTCAATGATTCCTTCTTCCATCAGCTTGATGCTGGAATCACGATCCAACCGGGGAATAAGGGAGGACGGGTTTTTAACATCACGCATCACCCCTAAGACATCGCTGACATAAACCATTTTGGATGCTTTTAGGGCTCCAGCCACAGCGCCGGCGGCAACATCGGCGTTAACGTTCAACAGGTCGCCATTTTCCGATCGAGCGATCGGAGAAATCACGGGCACTACTTCGCGTTCGATCGCCTCCCGGATTTGCTCGAGCTCCAGGGAAACGACTTCGCCGACGTAGCCAACGTCCACCATGGTGTTGCCATCAGGCATAGCAGGCCACCGTTTCGCCACGAAGACATCTCGACCGGAAAAACCCTCCGCTTCGCCATTGAAGCTTTTCATCGTCGCGACGATTCGCGGGAGTATCACATGGTCCAAGACTTCCTCCACGATCGCGATGGTTTCGGCGTCGGTGACTCGGAGTCCGTTAATAAAGCGCGGCGCTTTGCCGATTTCGCGCATTCGTTGGGTGATCGCTTTCCCACCTCCGTGGATAACAACTGGATTAATGCCAACCGCTTCCAGAAAGACCACATCACGCAACAGCCGCTCAACCAGGTGATCGTCCTCCATGGCGGCGCCTCCGTACTTAATGACAAAAGTGTGGCCGCGGAACTTTTGGATGAACGGCAAAGCGTCGATCAAAGATTCGGTTTTCTCAGTATCAATTCGTTTCTCCATCACTCTTTCTCCCAGCAGACCGCCCATTTCACTCGGACATGTTTAAACGAACGTATTCGGGCGTCAGATCGGTTGTGAATACCTTGTATTCCGCCGAGCCGAGGTGCAGGTCAACGGTGACCGTAAATTTTTCGTTTGCGAGGATCTCTTTTAGTTTTTCCGCAGGGGTCGAGCTGGCCATGCCATGCTCAACCGCTATCACTCCGTCAAAAAAGATATCGACCATTTCTTCTCGTACCTTGGCTAACGAATAGCCGACAGCCGCCATGATTCGGCCCCAGTTAGGGTCCTCGCCGTACCAGGCGCATTTAAGCAGGTTCGATTTCGCCACTGCCTCGGCTGCTTTCCGCGCGTCTTGGTAGGTAGCAGCGCCCTTCACATGCACTTCCACGAATTTGCTGACGCCTTCGCCATCCTCCACGATCATTCTGGAGAGATTGCGCGTGACAAAGTTTAACCCCTCGCTAAAGGTCGCGTAACTCTGATCTTCGGCGGAAAACGCCGGAACCCCGGCCTGGCCGTTCGCCAAGCAAATCGCAGTGTCATTGGTGCTCATGTCTCCATCCACTGTGATACAGTTGAAGGATTGCTCGACGCTCTGTAGAAATAGCCGCTGCAAATCCCGTTTCTCGAGCGCCGCATCCGTAGTCACAAAACAGAGCATGGTCGCCATGTTCGGATCAATCATCCCTGCCCCTTTGGCTGCACCCCCGATTCGCACGGTCTTGCCGCGCACAGGAAATTCGATAGCGATCTCTTTATGAAAGGTGTCGCTCGTCATGATCGCACGGGCGAAAGCCGACCCCGAATGGCTGTCAAGCCCAGCCAACAGGTCAGGGATCGCCGACTCGATCTTTTCGATAGGTAATTGCCGGCCAATACGGCCGGTCGAGCAGACCAAAGTATGGCGCTCGGGCCAATGTCCATTCTGACCAACTGCCTTTGCCATCCGCTTTGCGCTCTGAATCCCGGCGGTTCCGGTACAAGCGTTAGCATTCCCACTGTTTACGACTACAGCTCGAACTTCGGCCGATCGGAGATGGTTCGCAGAGACCCGGACCGGCGCTGCTTTTATCCGGTTGGTGGTGAAAGTGGCGGCCGCCACCGCCGGGACATCGGAAACAATTAGGGCAAGATCGGGCCCAGGCTTCTTATCAGCCTTGATACCACATCGAACCGCTGAAGCTCGGAATCCTTTGGGCGCCGTGACACCCCCGTCGATCTCAGTAAAAGCAGAGGCCATTTCTATGAACTCACTCAAATACCTCAGAGCGGCCTCAGGATCGAAGACAATAATCTGCTGATTTTTTATGGAAGGGGCCCGACCTCGAGGGGGAGATCGCCCCTTTTTGCGTGCCAGGCACGGTAGGGGACGGGCTCCCCGCTCGTCCGATGGTAGGCGAGGCTCCCTTAGGCGCTAAAATCCCTCCCGAAGCGGAAATTGAAACCGAACCGAAGGCCGGGCCTGCGCCTAGAAGGCCGCCGAGCCATTCCGAGGACTAGCCACAACCTGGAGGGGCGATGCCCACCGCGTTGAGCTCCCGTTCACATCGTGGGTAATCGGCTCGGCAGCGCATTGACGAAGGACATCCGCGTTGCCATCAAACGCCATCCTCCGCGAGAGTTTTCAGGCTGGCCTGGAGCCTCGCCCTACCACCGGACGAGCGGGAGCACGTCCCTACCGCTCCTAGTTCAACCCTATCGATTCGTCCCAGCCTTGCGTGACATTTAAGCACTGGATCGCTTGGCCGGCAGCCCCTTTGACCAGGTTATCCTCGGCCGACATCAGAATTACTTTGCCGGTCCTAGGATCTACTCGCCAACTTATCTCGATACTGTTCGTGAACGCTACGTTCTTCACATCTGGAAAGAGCGGCGAAGGTAAAAGGCGAACGAAAGGTTCTTCACCGTAGGCCTCCGCCAGCGTGGCTCCGACCTGCTCCTCGGTAATCGGGGAAGGAGCATCCGCATGAATTGTAGTGGCGATTCCCCGGCTCAAAGGCACTAGGTGTGGAGCAAATTGTATCTGCACGCGTTCGCCCGCTGCCAAAGAGATCTCTTGTTCGATCTCGGCGAGATGCCGGTGAGCAGGCAGACCGTAGGGGCGGACGCTTTCGTTGCATTCCACAAACATGAGACGGGACTCAAGGTTTCGGCCGGCCCCACTGACCCCGCTCATGCTCACCGCAACGATCGATGACGGGCGGATTTGACCCGCCTTTATCAACGGAAGCAGGGGCAAGAGAACTCCGGTTGGGTAACAGCCCGGACAGGCAACCAGCTTCGCAGTCCGGATCGCCTGGCGATAGCGCTCAGTTAATCCGTAGACCGCGTCCGGTAACAAAGCCGGCGCCGGATGCTTGTGCCCGTAAAATTGTTGGTAAACCTCAGTATCCTTGATCCGGAAATCTGCGCTCAAATCAATTACTCGGATACCGGCCTCCAGAAGAGGAGCGGCGTATTCGGCGGCCACCCCGTGCGGCAGAGCGAGAAAAGCGACTTGGACACCTCGATTTTTCAAAGCAGCAACATCTGGCGCCTCAAACTGAATCCTGCCGGCGGCACTACGCCGATCCAGCCAAGGAAAAACATCGGAAGCAGGTTTACCGGCGGATTGGCGTGAGGTCAGAGCCACAATCTCCACGAGCGGATGCCGTACCAGCCGCCGGACGAGTTCCTCGCCGGTGTATCCGCTGGCTCCGAAGATGGCCACTTTCAGTTTGTTCATTGACGGATTTAAAGAAGAGAAATGACGATCGTATGGAACGGATGTCAACGCGGTTTGTGGGGTAAAGATGATCCGAGCGCGAACGAAGGGAGACGCGATCGAACGTTGGGAGGGAAGCGAACGAAGGGAGGGGAGCCGCTTTGTAGGTCGACAGGTCTATTGGTCTCTAGCAGGCGGCTCCCGGGGATGATCCAGGATGAGGAATTAACCCAACGCCTCCGAAACCGCCCCCCGTTTACCGAAAAAAACCGCCTGGTCTTCGAACCGGTTACATGTAACTTCCCTACCCTCGATGAGCGAAAAGAGCACAGCATCAAAGCCGATGACAGATCTGGAGCGGTTAAGACACTCCACCGCTCACGTTATGGCCACCGCCATCTTGCGGATCTGGCCGGAAGCGCAGTTTGCCGCCGGTCCCCCGGTGGAGAACGGTTTTTATTACGACCTCGAGTTAGATCATCGAATCACCCCGGAAGATTTTGACCGGATCGAAGGGGAGATGCGCAAGGTCATCAACCAGAACCAGTCTTTCGAGCGAATCTTGATCGATCGCAAACAAGCGCTGGAGTTAGCTCAGACCGGCGCTTTGGCTGCACTCGGGCCGCGCAGCGTACCGAGCAAATATAAGCTAAATATCTTGCAGCGAATTCCCGAGAACGAAGAGATTACTCTTTACCGCAACGGGGATTTCACCGACCTCTGCGCCGGACCACATATTGCGAGGACGGGCGAGATCGGCGGTTTTAAGCTTACTAACGTCGCCAGCGCATACTATCAGGCAGACGAAACCCAGCCCCAGTTGCAGCGTCTCTATGGCACCGCTTTCCAGACGAAGCAGGAACTAGCTGAATACTTTGCTCGGTTAGAAGAAGCCAAGAAACGCGATCACCGGAAACTAGGCCGGGAGCTCGGATTATTTCATATCGACGAAGAGGTAGGCCCGGGCCTTGTCCTGTGGAAGCCGAAGGGCTCAGTTGTCAGAAGGGAATTGCAGAACTTCATCTCCGAAGAGCTCCGCAAACAGGGCTACACAGAGGTGTTCACCCCGCACATTGGCAAGTTGGACCTCTACCGTACTTCGGGTCACTACCCTTATTACCAGGACTCCCAGTTCCCTCCGCTGGTGGAGCCGGAGATGCTGAAGCACTTAGCGAACGACGGGTGTTCATGCGCGACTCTATCTAACATGCTACGGGACGGGAGCGTCGAAGGCTACCTCCTCAAGCCGATGAATTGCCCGATGCACATCAAGATCTTTGCATCGTCACCGCACTCTTACCGGGATCTACCGGTTAGGTTGGCGGAGTTCGGAACCGTCTATCGTTGGGAGCAATCGGGTGAACTGGGCGGCCTAACTCGGGTGCGTGGTCTGACTCAGGATGACGGGCACATCTTTTGTACCGATGAGCAGCTTCCAGAGGAGCTCTTCAGGACTCTCGATGTAGGAATCCGCGTTTTGAAGACCTTAGGGTTGACCGACTTTCGCGCCCGTCTAGGGCTGCGCGATCCGGATTCGTCCAAATATGTGGGGGCTCCTGAGCAGTGGGACAAGGCAGAAGACGCACTTCGTCACGCTGCCCAGAAGGTCAGCATTACCTGTTCTGAAGAACCGGGAGAAGCGGCCTTTTACGGACCAAAGATCGACTTTGTCGTTAAAGACGTTATTGGCCGGGAATGGCAGCTTGGCACCGTTCAAGTCGACTACAATTTGCCGCAGCGGTTCGATCTTCATTACATCGCCAGCGACAATTCTCAAAAGCGGCCGGTTATGATCCACCGCGCGCCTTTTGGTTCGTTGGAACGATTCTGTGGGGTACTAATCGAACATTTCGCCGGCAGTTTCCCGGTATGGCTAGCTCCGGAGCAGGTTCGGGTTCTGCCGATCTCGGACAAGCATCTGGAATATGCCCGCAAAGTTGAGCGGATGCTGTTAGATGCGGGCGTACGCACTACAGTTTCTGATACTTCGGATAAGATTGGGGCCAAGATTCGCCTTGCTCAGCTGGACAGGGTTCCTTATATGTTGGTGCTCGGCGCACGAGAAGAACAGGCCGGTGAAGTAGCGGTGCGAAGCCGTTCCCGCGGCGACGAGGGAGTTGTCAGTGCGCCACAATTCGTTGAAAGGGTTCAAAGAGAAATTAAGGAAAAGAAACTTGATTGAGCGAGCTTTTCAGCTCCCAAGCCCGCTCTGCAGGAGATAAGGTATTCAGCAACAGCAGATTCGAGTAAATGGCCGAATTCGCGCTCGTGAAGTGCGAGTCATACTAAGCGCTACCAACGAACAGTTGGGAGTTATGAAACTCCAAGACGCATTGCGTCGAGCGCAAGGACTGGGGTTAGACTTAGTTGAGGTGGCGCCAGGCGCAAATCCCCCGGTTTGTAAAATCGTCGACTTCGGGAAGTATCGTTACGATCTTTCGAAACAGGACAAGGATCGAAAGTCCACTGGCTCGAAGTTAAAAGAGATCAAGTTCCGGGTTAACATCGATCCCCATGACTACATGATTAAGGTGCGGCATGCGGAGGAATTTCTTGATAAGGGAAACAAGGTGAAGGTGCACCTCCAGTTCCGGGGCCGAGAACTGAGTCACAAGGAACTCGGTTTTCAACTGATGCAGCGCTTAAAGGACGATCTGTCCTCCATGGGACAGGCCGAAATGGAGCCAAAACTAATGGGGAAAAGCATTGGGATGACCATCTCGCCGCTGCCGTCGAACAAACGAAAGAGACGTTTTGCGCCTCCCACCGAGGAGTTACCCCCCGAACCTGACGATTCGGAGGAATGAGACTCTTTCTTTTCGATATTGACGGCACTCTCCTGACGACGGATGGAGCCGGCCGGGCAGCCTTAAAATCTGCCGGAACTGACTTGTTCGAGATCGAGGAGGATCTTCGGTCCATCAACGTATCCGGCAGCACCGACACCGCGATTGTACAAGAAGTCCTCCAACATCATTCGCTGGAAGTTTCGACAGCAAACGTAAACCGTTTCCTAGGCGGTTATCTCGTCTGGCTCAGACGACATCTGGCATCTCAATCAGGCGCCATCTTGCCAGGGGTCATTTCATTGCTCGATGTTCTGTCTCAGGATGGGCATGCGATCGGCCTGTTAACCGGCAACGTGCGCCGTGGCGCCGAGATTAAGTTAAAAGCGCATGGGATCTGGGATCGTTTCGGTTTTGGGGCGTTCGGGGACGATAACGCGGATCGAAACCAGCTTGGCCCTATCGCGAAGCACCGGGCTGAGGTAGCGCTTAATGCGAAATTCGCTGAGCAGGACATTTTTGTTATCGGCGACACCCCAAAAGACATTGCCTGCGCGCGGGCGTTCGGCGCGATCGCCGTCGCGGTCGCCACCGGCCGATATGCTCTGGAGAATCTCAACGAACATCAACCGGACCTTTTGTGCCGGGATTTGGCCGACACCAAGGACCTGATGTTCCAGTTCGGACTTAGGTAGAAAGGGGCGCCGGCGCCCCTTTCTATTGCTGCCTCTCGTAAAGGGTGGTAACCTCCGCCACTCTCATGTCCGCTGAAGTCTTGGAATTAAGCGGCGACATCGATCTCAACGAGAAACCGAAAGTCGCGGCCCAGCTCGAACCTTTGATCGAACGTCAGATCACCGGGATTGTGATCGACCTTTCGCAGGTTCCTTACGTGGACAGTTCGGGGCTCGCTATCTTTATCGACGCTCTTCAAAGAGTCCGGCAGTACGGGGGCAAACTGGCTTTGGCCGGTCTGCAAGACAATGTCCGGCTCGTGTTCCAGATCTCGAAATTAGACAAAGTTTTCCCCATTTTTAACGACTCGCAATCGGCGCTGGCAGCCGTGGCGGCCGGCCAATAGCGGTAAACGAGAGCCCGGTCCGGTTTTGATGAGCATGCTTCCCTGGTTTAACAGCCCTTTCTGTCCTCTGTTCTTAGCTCCAATGGCAGGGGTTACGGACTCTGTCTTTCGCCGGCTATGCAAGGAACAGGGAGCGGACGTCATGGTCACTGAGTTCGTCTCGGCGGATGGCATCCTGCATCGCAACCAGCACACCCGCGAGATGATCTTGTTTGAGCCGGCAGAAAGGCCGCTCGGCGTTCAGCTATTTGGCGCAGACCCGGATAGGATGGCCGACGCCGCTCAGGCAGTAGTCGAATGGGTCGAGCCCGACTTTATCGATCTCAATTTTGGGTGCCCGGTCAATAAAGTCGTCTGCAAGCATGGCGGCTCCGCGCTGTTGCGAGATTGTCCGCTGCTCGAGAAGGTTGCTTCTACAGTGGTTCGGAAGCTGCATCCTTTCCCGGTAACCGCGAAAATCCGGCTGGGCTGGGATCAAGGATCGATCAACGCGGTACAGACCTCGAAAATCTTGGAAGACGCCGGTATTCAGGCGATCGCTGTCCACGGACGAACCAAGGACCAGGGTTATTCGGGCGATGCGGACTGGGAACAGATCGGGCGAGTTGCTAATTCCGTTTCGGTTCCGGTGATCGGGAATGGTGATCTCCGTTCAGTCGGCGATATCGATCGTCGGATCCGACAAACCGGTGTCCGCGGCTTGATGATCGGACGCGCGGCGATGAGCTATCCATGGATTTTTCGCGAGGCACGAGCTTTTCTTCGATCAAGTCTGGTGCTTCCGGAGGTCGGCCTCGAACAAAGATGGGAACATATCCTGAGGCACTGCCGGATGGCGGTTGCCGAAAACGAGGCCGAAGAGTTCACCATGGCGAGCATGCGGGGAAGACTGATGGCGTACTCAAGGGGGATGCGGAACGGCCGCCAACTTCGTAGCCAATTGCAGCACGTGACGAAGCTGGTTGAACTCGAGGAGATCCGGGAAAGATACCTTTCGCAGATCGACGAGTTTTCCGCGAGCGCTGAGGACGAAACGCCGGCACTGATCGGTTAGGCCTCGCCTGGCAGCCTGTTCCCGTTCGCGCGATTTCTCGCTGGCAAACCACTTAACAGACCTTCATCCGATAGGAATTCTTCTTTGCGAATGAGCCCCGAACCTTTAAATATCTTCTCGTGGCCGGTTGCTAGTTGGCGTCTATGCCGAGGTGTACTCTTCGCTTCGAGAAAGCGCTCCATCGAGAAGGAACAGAACGCGTCGCCGGGATCGATGAGGCCGGCCGTGGCCCGCTGGCTGGTCCGGTTGTCGCCGCCGCCGTCATTCTGCCGACCAGGTTTTCTCTTCCGGGATTAACCGATTCAAAACAGCTCTCGCCGCCGGTTCGGGAAGAGTTTTACTTTCAACTGACCGGAAATCAAAAAATTGAGTTTGGTGTCGGTACCGCCTCGGTCGAAGAGATCGATCGTCTGAACATCTTGCGCGCATCGTATCTGGCCATGGAGCGAGCGGTTTCGGCGCTGCACGCTTCCCCTGAGCATTTATTGATCGATGGGCTTCCGGTCCCGGTGTTCTCGCTCCCGCAGACCGCCATCGTAGGCGGCGATATGAGATCGCTTAGCATCGCGGCTGCCAGCGTCATTGCCAAAGTCACTCGCGATCGTATGATGCAGGGCTGGCATGAGGAGTTTCCGGTTTACCAATTCTGCCATAACAAAGGGTATGGCACGCCGGAACATCTCGAGTCCCTCCGCTTACACGGCCCCTGCCCGCTTCACCGGAGGTCTTTTGCTCCCGTGGCGCAAACTTACTTCCCTTTTGTGTAACCGGTTCCGCTCGAAGCCTCGCTTAGCGCCCCATCTATTGCTCGGAAAAAAAGGCGAGGCGGCCGCGGAACGATTTCTGAGAAAAGAGTCCTTCAAGGTTCTTTATCGCAACTTCAAAGCGCGGAGCGGCGGAGAAATTGATTTGGTTTGCCGAGACCGTAAGGAGCAGGTCTTGGTCTTTGTCGAAGTTAAGACCCGGCGAAACGAGTTTTTCGGAGCGCCCCATCTAGCGGTAACCTGGCGTAAGCGAGGGCGTATCATCCGCGCAGCTAAAGAATGGCTCCGTTTGCTCGATCGGCCTGAGGTCCCTTACCGGTTTGATATCGTCGAAGTAGTCACCGAGCCGAGTCCGCAGATTCGCTTGATCAGAGGTGCGTTTCAGATGGAGAAGAGTCTCTACTCCTAGCCCCTAATCAGCAGGGCGAGCTTTCGGCGCGGAGAACTTGCCGCCTGCTGATTACGAGCTAGATGGCTTTCAAATCGACGTTCCGTCTATTTCAAGGTTAGTCCGACTGAAATATGAAGAAACCATTTTTCAAAACCTCTCCTTCAAAAGTAGCAAAATGCTCAGGCGAAGCCCGAACATTTTGCTGGCCGAGCCTGCATCGCTTACGAATGGATGCGCATTTGTAAACGATGCAGGCTGTCGACTATTTGATTGTCGGCCAGGGGTTGGCGGGGAGCGTTTTAGCGGCTCTGCTTTTGGAGCGCGGTAAATCGTTCCTAGTGGTCGACGATGGCCATCGAGGCACCGCTTCGAGAGCGGCCGGCGGCATTATCAACCCAATTACCGGTAAAAGGCTGAATCGGCCTGCCTTGATCAGCGAACTGCTCCGGGAAGCCTTCTCGACCTATCCAAGGATTGAAACGTTGCTGGGAGCACCTATCTTCTCGCCGCGTAATGTTCTCCGGCTTTTTGTCGATGAGACGGAGCGGCGGCGCTGGGAACTCAAGCGCCAACTCCAAGAGTACCAGGGATATGTGAGTCCAGGGCATCCCGAAGTACCATCAAATCTGGTTCAAACGTACGGCGGATTTGAAATCAGAACGGCGGCTCAGCTCGATATCCGGCATCTGATCAAAAAGCTGAGATGCCTACTGATCGAGCGACACTTGCTATACGAGGCGCCGCTCCAGTATGATCAGATCCGGCTCTCTGGTGAAGCGGTTGAATGGCGCGACATCCGGGCTCGGTTCCTGGTTTTCTGTGAAGGATATCGCATGCGAGAGAATCCCTATTTCAATGCGATCAAGCTCAATCCGGCCAAAGGAGAGGTGCTCACGTTGAAGGCGCCAGAGTTCCGCGATTCTAGGATCGTTCAATGCGGCAAATGGATTTTCCGGAGCCTGGCCGGTGAAATTCTCGCGGGCACAACCTACACCTGGGACCGATTAGATGAGGCCCCCACCAGCGAAGGCGAAGAGCAGCTCCGAAAAGGTATCGGAAGCTTTTGTAAATTCGATTTCGAGATCGAAGATCATCGAGCCGGCGTGAGAGCGGTCACTAAAGCGGATAACCGCCCGATTGTAGGAGTTCACCCAAAGTGGCCAAGGCTGGCCATTCTCAACGGTTTCGGTTCCAAAGGCGCCCTGCAAGTGCCGTTCGCGGCGCGCCAGTTGCTAGAGAATTTGGAGAAGAACGAGTATCTTCATCCTGAAATTGCTGTATGTCGTCCATCCCTTTGGAAGTAAGCGAGATCAAGTTGACCAAGCAAGCGGCGAACTGGGTGGCGGCAGCCCTTCCTGAGGGTGGCTTCGCCGTCGACGCAACCGTAGGAAACGGATACGATACGTTATTCTTAGCTGACCGTGTGGGTAGGAACGGAAGAGTTCTGGGGTTTGACGTTCAGAAGATGGCGCTGAATAACGCCTCCGAGTTGATTCGATTTACAGGCAAGCTCGATCGGGTTCGCTTGATCCTCGGTTGTCACTCCGGATTGTCGCGAGGGCTCATGGGCTATCCGCGAGTCGACGGCGCCATGTTCAATCTCGGCTACTTGCCGCGGGGAGACCATCGCATTGTCACGCGCCCATCGACGACTATTCCGGCGATCGCTGCCCTAATAGAACGGCTCTCGCCGAAGGGCCGAATTTCGATTCTGGCCTATCGTGGACACCCGGAGGGTCCGGAAGAGTACGCGGCCGTGGCCAAGTTTTTGGCGGAAACTCCAGGCTTAGAAGTGCGCGAGCTGGCCGGGGCCGCCGATAGCGAACACGGGCCACGACTCTTTTTGGTGCAGTTAGCGAACGTTTAGATGCTTTCCCGAGCCAAAAATTGGGGGAGGACGAGGCTAGGTAACTTGCGAGGATCCTAAGGTACGGCGGCAGGTTCTCGGATCCAGGATTCCAGAGGCAGGTTCTTCTCCGCGAAGCACTTCTATTTGTATGCGCAAGTCACGAGCTAGACAGAAAGGTTGTCCAGCGAGCCGCCCCTAGTTGACGCATCATCAAGTGAAAAATTTCACAAATACGTTGACTTCTCGGTCTACTCATAGGAATAGGTGAACCGTTAAGTGTTACTGATGAGGGTTTCACCCGGAGCGAAAGCTTCAGGGTGAGCACAAGTGAAAGGTGAAACCCTTATGGAACACAAAACAATAAGCACAGAAGCAGAAGGTACAAAGCGGGTACTCACGGTGATCGCTGGGTTTAGCGGGGTAGTGAGTCTCATCGCCGCCGTTGTCCGAGGGATCGCTGGATCACAGATACACGATTACTCCCACCCGATGATCGGGCTACTGGGGGTCTGCATGATCCTAGGTCTATTCGTCGCATTGCTGGCGCTAAATACGCGCCTGCAGGTCGCATTTGACGAAGCGGAAAACCGTTCGCTAGCGGAAGAAACCGAAGGATGACCTCGGTCCTAGCGATTCAAGCCTCCCCCTGGAACGTGGAGAAATAAACAGAACCAAATCTGAAATACTGGGAGGCACTATGGATATCTTGACACTTTTAATTGGTCATAGTTTGAAACATCCGTTCGCCGTGAACTTGGAAGAAACGGAAAAGCGACCGCAGCCTGAGCCGGAACTACCGGCTATCGATTTCGCGCAGCTTTCAATAGTGACGCGCGAGCAGAAGCAGCGGAATCGCAACCGCGAGACGTTTGCCGGCAGACCAGCAACGGCAACCATGTAATTAATCGTCGGAAGGTTCGCGTCGCGGAACTTGCGGCGCGAACACCTTCGCAGCTGTTGGAGCGACCTTCTCGGCAAATACCGAGGTCGCTTTGGAATTGGTGACCCAAAAAGTCTCGTTAAAGGATTGGGTCAATTCAGAAGCGAACGCCGGCAGCGCCAGCGATACCGTCAAGGAGGGAGAAGCTCCTACTAACGCGGTCGCCGGATCCGGGTACTCTGCAGCCCTTGCACCTAGGCCGGCTCCAGACGATGGATGGCAATGCAGCCTGGTCTGAGTAAAGGAGTATGGTGATCCCACGATTCTTAGTTCCCTGCATTTTAGCTTGCTGCGCAATGATTACGCACGCGGACGAGCTCCTGGAGGGGTACACCGTTGTCAAAGGGGATGGCTATGCTTTTGAGCTAAAGGCCCCACTCGGTTGGATTTTGGATGATAAGGTCGGGAATTCGCAGGGATTGAATGTTGTTTTCTATCCTGAGCGTTCTAGCTGGGATAAAAGCGAAGCGGTCTGTTTCGCCAGGGTACGCTCGTTGGACAGCCAAGTGACCAACATCGACGACCAAGTAAAGGATACCGTTAAATCGTTGCGCGAAAACGGGAACCCAAAGGTAGATGCCAAGTACATCAAAACCTTGACTACTCAGGACGCCAGCAAGGCCAAGATCTACTATTACAGCGGTGATCAGTTTGGAAACAGTGAAGCCACCGCCTATATCCAAGCCAAGGCGTCTATTCATTACATCACTCTGTCTGCCCGGAGCGCGAAAGTTTTTCACGATTCTCTCCCGGCCTTCGACGCGCTAGTAACTTCTTACGAAGATTTGACTAAGCCGCCGGACTAACCTCCTACAAGCTCTCCAATTCATCGGGTGATCTTCGAACCACAATGGTTAAGATGGGCGAGAGAATTGCAGGCGCTCGCGCAGACCGGTCTTCACTTTACGACCTCTGATTACGATCGCGAGCGTTACCATCGCATATCAGAGATCGCTGCCGAGATCCTTGCAGAGCAAGGCGACATTGAAGGGTCCAAGATCCGGACCATTTTTGACGCTCAATCCGGCTATGCCACGCCAAAGGTGGATGTCCGCGCGGTGGTTATCCGTGACGAGAAGATTCTGCTCGTCCAAGAGCGCTCGGATGGGCTCTGGACGCTGCCAGGCGGGTGGGCCGACGTCAACGATTCTCCGTCTGAAGCCGTGGAAAAAGAGGTCATACAGGAGAGTGGCTTCAAGGTTCGGGCTCAGCGGTTGTTGGCCGTTTTTGATCGGGCCAAGCATCCACACGATCCCCCGTTTCCGTTTCATATTTATAAGTTATTTTTCCTTTGCGAGATCGAGAGCGGAGAAGCCGCACCATCGGCGGAAACATCAAATGTGGGGTTTTTCGGGCTGGAAGCATTGCCACCCCTGTCTCTATCCCGGATAACCAACGAACAGATTCGCTTTTGTTTTGAGACCGGGCTAAGGCCGGCTCAGCCAACTGCGTTCGATTAGGAAACCGAACAAAAATTCACCACAGAGACACAGAGGACACGGAGAGATACTCGGGACTTAAGGCTTCAGTTAAAGTCTATTTTCCTTTGAGTTGGGATCTCCTGCATCCTGCGCGCTCCCGGCGTTCTCAGCGTTTCCGCGTGCTCCTCGGGTTCACAGTATGCCGATGCGCTGAATCGGCTTACTCTTGGTCGCCATGTTCATAGCGCTTGTTCCCGGACTCATCGTGGTTGCGCTGACGATCCTCGGATTTCGGATCGTGTTTGGCTTTTTGATGAGACCAGTAGGGGCAAAACGACGGCCAATGAAGAATTTCGGGATCAGGACGCGGATCGTCCGAGGGCTGGCGTACATGGTTAGCCATATCGCGCATCGGCTACGTTAGGGTGTACCCCCGCTGGGAGGGGAGCCGCTTTATCAAGAGGCAGATCTATCGGCTGTTTAACAGGCGGCTCCCCTCCCTCCTGGTGGTGACCGCCTCCTTGAAATTGCCGTCCGGGGACTCGGACGAGCTCGTCCCTACGCAGCGCTTAGCCTTGCAAAAGGAGACGGGTCGGGTCTTCGAGACAATCTTTTACCCGGACCAGGAAAGTTACTGCTTCCTTGCCGTCAACGACCCGGTGATCGTAGCTGAGCGCGAGATACATCATCGGACGGATTTCGATCTTCTCACCGATGGCTACGGGGCGATTTTGGATCTTGTGCATACCAAGAATGCCGCTCTGAGGCGGGTTCAAGATCGGTGTGCTTAAAAGGGAACCGTAAATACCGCCGTTGGTGATGGTAAATACTCCGCCGGTAAGATCATCCAGCTGAAGTTTGCCGTCACGCGCTTTGGCGGCAAACGCGGCGACGGTGGTTTCTAACTCGGCAAAACCTTTCTTGTCGGCATCCCGCACCACCGGAACGACGAGACCGCGTTCCGTGCCAACCGCAACCCCGATATCGTAGTAGTGGTTCTCAACCAAATCGTCACCATCGATTCTGGCGTTCATTGCCGGCACAACTTGGAGGGCGTCAACCACCGCTTTAATGAAGAAGGACATGAAGCCGAGCTTGGTGCCGTGCCTTTTCTGGAAAGTCTCTTGATAGGTCGATCGAAGGCGCATCACCGCTGTCATATCGCACTCGTTGAATGTGGTCAGCATGGCGGCGTTCTGTTGCGCCATGACTAACTGAGCAGCGATTTTCTTGCGAAGCGGCGACATCTTCCGCCGAACACTTCTGCCATCGCTCGAGACCGGAGCTAAGGGCACGGTCTCTTTCGGAGGAACCGCCTCTTTCGTCTCGACGAGCGGCATCTCGCTCTTACTCGCCTTAGCCTGGGCAGGTTCTACTTCCGGCGGTCTTTGCAGATAGTTAACTAAGTCCTCCTTGGTAACCTGACCATGCTTGCCGGTGCCGCTTACTTCGGACAGAGGGACTTTTTCTTCTGCCGCCAAACGGCGAACCGCCGGACTCAATACTGCATCTTCCTTGGGAAGGGCTTCCAGATTTTGAGGAGCCAGCGAACCCGGTTTAGCGGCCGGTTCCTTCACGTCCGTTTTGATGGAAGCGGCGGCCCCATCGATCGTCGCGACGACCTGTCCGATCTTCACCTCTTCCCCCGCCTCGACCATAATTTGAAGTCTCCCCGCTGCTGGAGCCGGCACTTCGGTTGAAATCTTGTCGGTTTCCAACGCGAAGATCGGTTCACCGTCCTTAACGGCGTCACCATTCTGCTTGAGCCACCCGGATAAAACACCCGAGGTAATTGATTCGCCGACGGCAGGGATTTTGACTTCGGTACTCATGATTGAGTCTCGCTAGATAGAAAAGGCGTGCTCAACAAGTTCTTTTTGCTGTCGATCATGCCACGCTTTCGAGCCGACTGCTGGGCTGGCAGCCGCCGGCCGGCCCGCATACTGAACCGGCTTGAGAGTCAGAGCGCTTAGCAATGGTGAAATGTAGCTCCAGCCACCCATATTTTTCGGTTCATCCTGACACCACACCCATTTTTCCGCTTTGGTCAGCGGTTCGATCAATTCTTCGAGACGTTCGGTGTTGAGAGGGTAAAGCTGCTCGACCCGAATCAGCGCCACATCCTTTAACTTGCTCGTCTCGGCCTGTTTCAATAGGTCGTAGTAGACCTTTCCGGAAGAGAAAATGACTCGGTTCACTTTTCCCGGTTTATCGAAGAGCGTCGGCCCAAGAATCTGTTGAAACGAGGAAGAAGTGAAATCCTCGAGGTAAGACACCGCCCGCTCATTTCTTAGGAGCGATTTGGGAGTCATGAGCACTAGCGGCTTACGGAAATCTCGCTTCATCTGGCGGCGCAGCACGTGAAAATACTGAGCCGGAGTGGTGAGGTTACACACTTCCATATTGTCCTCAGCACAGAGCTGCAGAAATCTTTCCAAACGAGCGCTGGAATGCTCGGGACCTTGTCCCTCGTAACCATGCGGCAACAAAAGAACGATCCCGCTCGGCCGCTGCCATTTGGATTCAGAGCTGGCGATGAATTGGTCGATAACGACTTGGGCCCCATTGGCAAAATCTCCGAACTGCGCTTCCCAGAGGCAAAGCATTTGCGGAAAGTCGAGCGAATAACCGTAATCGAACCCAAGAACGGCGGCCTCTGAAAGCATGCTGTTATAAACACAGAAACGCGCCTGGTCCGGAGTCAGGTTTGATAGCGGGATATAACGTTCACGCGTCTCGATATCGTAAAGAACGGAATGCCGATGGCTGAACGTGCCTCTGCGGCTATCCTGCCCCGAAAGCCGGACGGGGGTCCCTTCCACTAGCAACGATCCGAACGCGAGAGCCTCTCCGTACGCCCAATCATAAGGCCCGCCACCCGCGTGTTGTTTACGGCGGCGTTCAAGCAGCATTTTACGAATTTGAGGTTGAACTCGAAACCCTTCAGGTACTTGAGTGATCCGCTCCACAATCAAGTCGAAAAGCTTTTTGGAGATCTCTGTGGCCGGCTCACGATGGGTATAATCCGGTTGAAACACTGCAGTTGATTCTTCAAAGCTGCGGTGCAGATCCTTCCGCGAAGTGATCTCGCTGGTTTGCACTTCGTTGAGAGCCCTCTCCAGCGACCGCCGGAACTCTTTCTCCAGGTTATCCGCGTCTTCTTCCGTCAAGACGCCAGAACCCAGCATCTGCTGTTCGAAAATCTTGGTCACCGCCGGATGGCTTTGGATCGTCTTGTACAAGCGCGGCTGAGTAAAACTCGGCTCATCGGTCTCGTTGTGGCCGTATCGCCGATAGCAATACATGTCGACGACGACGTCTCGCCCGAATTGTTGCCGGAACTCGAAGGCGGTCTTTGCCACGAACGCCACTGCTATTGCATCGTCGCCATTCACATGGAAGATGGGCGCTTCAATCATCTTGGCGACGTCGGTACAATACGCGCTGGACCGAGCGTCGGCCGGCAATGTCGTAAACCCGATCTGGTTATTGACGATAATGTGGACGGTGCCGCCGGTTTCATAGCCAGGAAGTTGCGAAAGATTCAGCACTTCCGCGACCACCCCTTGTCCGGCAAACGCCGCATCACCGTGAATCAAGAGCGGAAGCACCTTCGTACGGTGTTCGGTATCACCGACAATCCGTTGGCGTGCTCGGGCTTTCCCTTCAACCACTGGGTTAACGATCTCTAAGTGGCTCGGATTGGCCGCTAAGTGAATACCGACTTCGATCCCGCCATCCAGTACCCGGACGCTTTCGTAGCCGAGGTGATATTTGACGTCGCCGTCGCCCGCCACCAAGTCAGGGATGTAGTTCTCGGAAAATTCTTTGAAGATAGTGGGGTACGACTTCTTTAAGAAGTTTGCCAATACGGTCAGGCGTCCTCGGTGCGCCATCCCCATGATAATGTCCGAAACCTGCGCTCCGGGGCACTCGTTGAGGATCGCTTCCAGAATCACCATCAGGCTTTCCGCACCTTGCAAGGAAAAGCGTTTTTGACCGATGAATTTGGTATGAACGAATTGTTCAAAGGTCTCCGCCTCCATCAGCCAGCGAAGAAGCTGTTTCTGCTGGGGGGCATCCGGGCGAAACGATTCAAGGCGGCCCTCGATTCTTTCGCGGACCCAGTCCCGTACTTGCTCATTTTGGATATGCATGAATTCTACGCCCACAGTCCCGGAGTAGATTTCATTCAACGTGGTGATCAATTCGCTTAGCTTGAGCGACTTGCCATTCTGGAAATACCGCGATGCGACCACCGTCGACCCCGGCACACTATCCAAACCGAGCGCTGCCAAGCTCAGAGCTGATTGGACTGGTTCCGGCGTGGCTAATGGGTCGAGCTTCGCCTGAGTGTGCCCTAAAATTCGGTAGTTCGTGACCAACGCGTCAACCCGGTTCTGCAAATCGGCGTTTTCGGACAGCGGATAAGGGGCGGTAACCGTCTTGTGACCGTTGCGATTCGGGGAACTCCCGAGTTCAAATCCTTCAAAGAAAGCGGACCAGGTCGCGTCGACCGATGCCGGATCTTTTTTCCACCGTTGATGGTATTCGTCCAAAAGATCGGCGTTCCAGTCGTTCAAATACGATGTTCTCATATTTTTGCTCTTCAGAGAGCAGAGGACCTGAAATTTAAACGAATAAGCAGACTCCCCAAACGAATTTTGATGAAAAATTGGAGAGCTGATTCAACAAACTCAACCGCGAATGAACGCCAATGGACACGAATTAAAGAGGATACATAACCACAGATGGACACGGATGAGCGCCGATAAAATCTTGTCAGATCAGCTCTAATCTCGCCGGCCGTTTCTCGGAGACACTAAACTATCTGCGTCAATCTGCGTGCATCTGCGGTTGAATCTGGATTCGTGTTTATTGGCAGCGACTCGACTGAGCTCGCCGAAGTCGTTTCCGCCATAGCTTCAGAGGGAGTGCGGCTTGCTCGGTAAACGCTCAGCGACGGCGGATCGATTCGCGGTTGACTTTGTTCGCCTGAACTCGTCGGATTGCTACCAATCCCTTGACTCAATCCCAACCGCATGAAACTAGATCCCACTGAGTATCAAATCGATTTCAAGCACCGTCGCGCTCTGGTGACCGGCGCCGGGAAAGGCATTGGCCGTGAAATCGCAGTCCTGCTCCACCGATTCAATGCGCAGGTCGTTGCTGTAAGCCGCACCGAATCTGATCTGAACGCCCTAAAAGATGAGATCGGCTGCGAAACGATTATCGCAGAACTCGGTGACCCGGCGGCTGCCAAGCAAGCCGCAGAGCAGGCGGGGGATACCGATTTATTGGTCAATAATGCCGCGATCGCCATCTTGCAGCCGTTTCTGAAAACGACTGTCGAGGCTTGGGACGCCACCATGGCGGTCAATCTGCGGGCCATAGTCGTTGTTTCTCAAATCGTCGCCGCGAACATGATCGCACGAGGGGTACGCGGTTCGATTGTGAACGTGTCAAGCATGGCCAGGTTCCAAGCTTTGCGCGATCATGCCGCCTATTGCACCGCTAAAGCCGGCCTGGACCAATTGACCGCGGTGATGGCGGTGGAACTCGGCGAGCATGGCATCCGCGTGAACTCCGTTAATCCCACGGTGGTCCTGACCGAAATGGGTAAGAGAGCCTGGAGCGACCCGGCAAAAGGTGGACCGATGCTAGGGCGGATTCCATTGGGAAGATTCGCGGAATGCGAAGACATCGCCACCGTTGTTTGCTTTCTGCTTAGCGACGCCGCCGGGATGCTGAACGGCCTTGCTCTCCCAATCGACGGCGGGTTTCACACGACGTAATAGTGGCGGGATCCTTCCCGGGGCTACGGCTTTCGATTCAAAAGAGGCAGCCACCACAAAGTCGTCTCGTCCTCGTCCTCGAAACGTTTTCTTTGCGCCGTTCATGAGCTTCCCGCAATTCGATCTCCGAAACACAGGATCTCTGAAGGTGGTCCGCCCCAAGTCGACGACGAGGACGAGGACGATTGGTCGGCGCTATTCCCTAAGCGCCACGGCCCGCCTTTAATTTCCTTGCGTCCGTGAGCGGGCCTGCAGATCGACAATTTGAACTTCGTGACCGGCTCCTCGGCAGGCTGACGCAACCAGTTCTAGACCAAGGGTTTCCAGCCGCAGGTAAATCTTCGAATACATCAAGCAGCTCGGAGGGGCAGCAAGGAGTTTCATAGTCCTTGAGAGATGCCCGCTTTCTTTGTCAACGCACGGTGGCGCAAAAAGGTTTCAATTTTGCGTTTGTTGTATTTACCAAGCCGGTCATGGCGGTGTATGGCCTTTCGTCATTAATGCTTGGTTCCGGCAGCCCCCACCTTTATTCTCTCGATCTCCTTCGCTCTCCCGGCGCTCCGATGGACCGGCCGATCTGTCTATGTCACGCTTTTCTACCGTGGAACCCAGCTCGAGTACCCACCATACGGCGTCTCGGGCAAAAACCGAACGTGCAGGCTGGTCCAAACTCCACAAGTCCGGCTACAAAAGTTTATTCTCTCACTGTCGATGATCAAAGTTGAACATTTGACGAAGGAATACGCAGGGATTGTAGCGATAAAGGAGATCAGCTTTGAGGTTGCCCGCGGCGAGATTGTCGGATTCCTGGGGCCGAATGGAGCCGGCAAAAGCACGACCATGAGAATCCTGGCAAGCTATCTGCCACCGACCTCGGGCCGGGCAATAGTGGCCGGATTTGACGTATTTACAGATTCTTTAAAGGCTCGACGGCGCCTCGGGTATCTGGCGGAGAATGTTCCGCTCTACCACGATATGCGAGTTGACGAATATCTGCGCTACCGCGGGACGTTAAAAGGCTTATCCGGCCGGAAGCTGACTGGTCGAATCGGCGTCACCAAAGAACTCTGCGGATTGCGGGAGGTCGGCCGGAAAAAGATCGCCGGGCTATCGAAAGGATTTCGGCAACGGGTCGGTCTGGCAGAGGCAATGATCCACGAACCAGAGCTCCTAATTCTGGATGAACCGACTATCGGGTTAGATCCGAATCAGATCCGTCAGGTGCGTGAGTTGATAAAGTCGTTGGGAGAAAAGCATACCATCCTGCTCTCGACTCACATCTTATCCGAAGTGGAGGCGACCTGTAACCGAGTATTGATCATCAATCGGGGTAAAATCGAAGCCTCGGACACGCCTCATAACCTGGTAAACCAGCTGCGCACGGCTGGACTGGTGAATCTTGAAATTAAAACCGGGAACGATGATCCTACCCAGTATTTGCTGAAGATCCCAGGCGTTAAAGAGGTCCAGCTTGAGATCGACGGTCCCTGGAGAAAAGGTTGGGTCCGTATTGAGGCAAATTCAGATCTGCGAGAGGAGATCTTTGGTCTGGCGGTTGAACGAAAGTGGGTGATTCGCGAATTGAGCAAAGAAAGAGCGACCCTGGAAGATGTGTTCGTGGAACTCACGCACGCGGAAGGCCCCTAATGATACGACGAGTCTTTGCCCTATTGTTCCGAGAGTTTTCCGCGTTCTACTATTCGCCGATTGCCTACGTGGTGCTGTTCTTTTTTTTAATATTGAACGGCTTGGCGTTTTGGTTCTCGATTGCGCCCTTAAGCCATGGGCCATCCGAACTAACGGTGGTGCAAATCTTTTTTAACAAGCTCTCTTTTTGGATCGCCTACCTCCTCGTTTTCCCGGTCATTACCATGCGACTCTTTTCTGAAGAGTTTAAGCTCGGCACCATTGAAACATTGATGACCGCTCCGGTTCGTGACTGGGAGGTAGTAGGTTCAAAATTTTTCGCGGCGCTTTTGTTCTATGTCACTCTTTGGCTGCCGAGCTTGCTCTACTTCTTGATCTTCGGTTGGCTGATAAATCGAGAGGCCGTGGGCTCCGGCGCCCAACTTTGGGCTCCTTATCTGCTCCTGCTAGTCATGGGCATGTTTAACTTATCTCTCGGTTGCCTGGCATCGTCGCTTACCTCAAACCAAATCATCTCGGCGATGATGGGCTCCGTACTGATTCTGGGGATTTTTTTACTGACCATGATCGGGTATGTCCTCGGCGATAGTTCACCGCTTCTGCGCGAGCTAACCGCCTACATTTCACAGCTCGACCACATGGACACTTTTTCGCGGGGCATCATCGACACACGGCCGCTGGTTTTCTACCCGACTTGCACCGCGTTCGTGTTGTTTGTAACCCATCACATTTTCCAATACCGCAGGTGGCGGATCTAGCGGTCTAGAAATTGGATCTTCATGCGTGAAAAAGTGTCCCGTCAGATCCCGAGAACTCGGATTGCCCTGAATGTCGGCGTTCAGATCTTCCTAGCCGCCATCATCATTTTTCTGCTGAATTATCTGAGTTTTGAGCGGTTTGAGCGCTGGGATCTTTCTCGCAATCGCAAGTACACGCTCTCACCTTTAACCCGGCGAGTCTTAGGTTCGCTGAAGAAGGAGCTTCGGATTTATGTCTTCTCTTCACCGCGCGGAACCAAGTCACCGGGCGCTGAACTTTTCGACGATACTGAGGCTTTGCTAAAGGAATATGAGTACGCCGGTGGGCACCGTGTACGGGTCGAAACTATCGACCCCTATTTGAATCTCACGCGGATGCTCGAGCTAAGAGACAAATACAAATTCGGACCAAAAGATAGCACCGACAACATGGTCCTTCTGGACTACGACGGAAAACAGAAAAGTATTCAGACAGCGACGATGGCTGACTACGGCGATGAGGCAACGCCGGATTCAACTAAAAACCCCGTGGTAAAAGATTTCAGGGGTGAACAGGTGATCACCAGCGCCCTGATTCAGCTGGCAGAAGAAAAGCAGAGCAAGATCGCCTTGATCAGCGGTCACGGCGAACTTCCGGTAACCGACGACGCCGACCTCGGTCATTTCCGAAGCGCGCTGGAACATCAGAATATTGTTCTTCAAGAACTCGGTTTGGAAGGCCTCGACAAGATCCCCGACGACTTTACTGCAGTGATTTTGGCGGGGCCGCAGTACGACTTCAATGAACATGACGCTGGCGTCCTCAAGCGTTACTGGGACGACGGCGGTCGCTTGCTAGTCCTTTTCAACGGGCGGGCAAAAACGCCGGTTCTTGACCATTTGATGACCCAGTTCGATGTAGTGCCGGCTCCGGACTTAATTGTTTCCAATTTCCAGACGCAGACTGAGGACCGGATAACTCTGGATGTCTATACCCATTTCTTGGGGGCAAGCCCTTTCTTGAAACCGCTGGCCGGAGTTATCGGATTCTTCCCGGGTGGTACGCGCTCGATTGAGGTTAATGAAAATCGGCTTAAGGAAACCGGGATCCACGCAACTAAAGCGTTAGTGCCGGCGGTAGATTCTTATTGGGGAGAAAAAGACAATTTCTTAGAAAGCAATGCAGACCCGGTTTTCCATCCCGGAGTCGATCTGCAACCACCGTTGACCATTGGCTGGGCGCTGGAGAAAGGCGCAGTCGAAGATCAGAGCATTCAAGTACGATCATCGTCGAGGTTGATCGTCATCGGGAATGCCGATTTTATTCGGGACGAATGTCTGACCCGCTCGACGCCGGACACAAACTTCCTGCTTCTCTGCATCAACTGGCTGACAGACCGGCAGACCCTACTTGCGATTGCGCCTAAAGAGACACCGATCTACACGCTGGATTTGAAGCCCGGGCAGATGGATCGCATTGTGTGGATCGTAGTCGGCGGGATACCAATGCTGGTGGCCGTATTCGGCACCGCCGTATGGGCCGCGCGCCGGCGCTAAATCATGAAGCTAAGGACAACGCTGGCCCTATTGGCGATTGCCATCGGTTTGGGGATCTTCATCTGGATCCTCGATCGCCGGAGCTTGGGGACCCGAGAACAGTCCGCTCGGCGCGCCTATCTGGTTGACATGGATCGGGCCGACGTCGACCAACTCGAGATCGAGAACGGTGACGCTAAGACCCGTTTGGTAAAGACCAACGACGGTTGGCGTCTCACCGCGCCCGTAGCGGATCGAGCCGACGCGAAAGTCGTAGATACCCTTCTCTATTCCGCTCAATTTTTGAAACGGGATGACACCATCACCAAGCTGGGCAAGGGAGAGCAGAAAAGGAACTACCTTAAACAGTTCGGCGTTCTAAGGTCGCATCTCGTCTTGCGTTGTATTGGAAAGCAGACGCACATCGAACTCCAATTCGGTGGAGAAACCGCCGTAGAGGGAACTTGCTACGTTCGGGTCGATTCGAAAGACAACGTTTTCGTCACCGACGACGACCTGAAAAACCTGATTTCCAAAAGCTCCGACTTCTTTCGAGACCATCAGTTGATGCCCTTCCTGACCCCTGAGGTCGACCGGGTCGTCTTGACCCAAGCTGCCGGCGAAATCGAGCTAAGCAGGCAGCGGGATGACTGGCAGATCGAACGGCCGATCAAAGCCCGGGCGAGCCAGGCGGCCGTCAATCGCATGCTTAAGAAGATAAGCGAGACCCCTGTGCTTCAGTTCCAGGACGAGGAAGGCGGCGAACTCGATACTGAGGCTTCGCCCAACTCCATTACGCTCTTTTCTGGGCAATCAAAGGTAAAGATCGCCTGCGGGGCGGCCGTCGTAAATCAACCGGGACATATTTATGTACGCGTGTCGGACCGCCCTTCCACTTTCATTGTCGATGAGAGCCTGGCGCAAACTTTGGACCAAAAACCGAACGACTTCCGTGACCGGAAAATTGTGCGCCTCAACCCCGATCTTATCGATAGGATTACCATAACCACGAAAGGTAAACCTACCGCCCAACTGAGCCGAAAAGAAGATCATTGGGTGATTTCTGACCAAAACGATGCGCCGGCCGACGCCGAAGCAGTGAATCGCCTGATTAATACACTCAATTCAAATGACGTTAGTCGTTTTGCTTCAGACAGCGCTAGTGACCTTATTAGCTATGGTCTGGATACCCCAGGTTTGGCGTTCGCTTTTAGTTCCTATTCCTCAGAGAATACCGCCGAGGAAAACGCCGGAGAGACTCGGATTGCCACGCTCGCGATCGGTCGGGAGGAAAATGAGGCCTTCTACGCCAGGGTAGAGGAAGAACCGTACATTGTCGCTCTGCCTAAAGCGCTGGTTGACCACCTCCCAACTAACGACTTTAGCTTCAGATCACATGAGATTCTGAGTCTGCAACGAACAGATTTAACCTCGGTGGAGATCACCACGAAGGGATCAACCGTTGTGCTCAGCCGCAATCCGAAAGGGCAATGGGCCGTGCAGGGAGAACCCGGTTCGCAAAACGATCTCGCGGTTCAAGCTTTCCTAAATACCCTCAGTGGGTTGCAGGCTTTGTCATGGGTCTCACCAAACAGCCTGGCCGCCGAACCACCCGAAGAGACGATCGTCATTCACCGAAAGAGCGAACAGAAAGAAATTGTGCTACAGATCGGCGAAAAAAATCCGCAAGGGGACCAGTACGCCACCATTTCGACGTTCCCGGGTACCTTCCTGATTCGAGCGTTGGACTTTCAAAACCTAGCCGAGTCGCTGGTGACGAAATAATCGGTCGAGCGACGCTGGATCGTTCGGGAACCTCGCCCTACCGGCGCCTAACCTCGCTCCGCCAAATAAGCGGTTACAATCCCGCCAGAAAGTGGGCGAGCTATTCCGCGTAAAAACCCTGCCTGCTCCAACAAAGCGATCATCGTTTTGCCTCGCGGAAAGCTTTCTATGCTTTCTCCCAAATATTCATACGCAGCCGGCTCACCCGTGAGCCACCCGGCAAGTTTTGGTAACACGAAGTGCAAATAAAATCGATAAGCCGGCAGTAGCGGAGCCGCCGGCAACGAGAAGTCTAGAATGACCAGGTGCCCGCCCGGGCGCGTGGTTCGCGCCATCTCGGCGAGCGCACGTTCCAAGGAAGCCATGTTTCTCAAGCCAAAGGCGACTGTAACCACGTCGAATGAAGCATCGGCAAACGGCAAGGCCAACCCATCTGCGACGACCAAATGTTTTACATCCCGCCTGCCGGCTACCTTCAGCATGGGAATGCAAAAATCCGCCCCGACAACTAGTGATCCCGGATTTGTTTTCTCCAGCTCCTTAGCCAGAACGCCGCTTCCGGTCGCCAAGTCAAGAATCCGGGTCGGCTTCCAACCAGACACGCTTTGGCAGACATATTTTCGCCAGCTTCGATCCAAGCCCAAACTGAGGACTTGATTAGCAAGGTCGTAGCGCGGCGCGACACCTGCGAACATGTCCCTAATCGATTTCGAGTTGGCTGCGGAAAAAAGGGTTCGCATCCGGAAAAACGTGCTCACGAGAGGACTCGAACCTCCACGGGTTGCCCCATACGGTCCTGAGCCGTACGCGTCTGCCAGTTCCGCCACGTGAGCGAGGATGCGAAAAGTAGCCGACAAATTGGAGATAGCAACCAGGAAAAGGACGAGCGCCTGCTCGTCCTTTGTGTCGCGGTAGGGCGGGGCTCCTGATCAACCCGAGAAACGTGTCAAGGCGGACCGGTTCTATCTTGATCTTCGCTGAGCTGTGCCGAAACGCGGCTCGGCTGCGTCCCGGCGTAGTACGCACAAGCGTCGGGGCCGCCAACTACTCTGCGACGGATTTTTAGGCTGTTCCGGAGCCTCGCCCTACCAAACACAAGGGACGAGCATGCGCTCGGCCCTAGCTCAGCCGCATTGGCATTAACACGTAAAGGAAAGCGCCGTGAATCTTAATCACCCCGGGGCTCATCTCATCGATCAGGTCCAGGAATACTTCGTCATTAGGAAGATTCCGAAGCGGGGCCATGAGAAACTCGGGGTTAAACGCAATGGAGAAGTCTTTACCCTTGTACATCACCGGCAACGACTCTTTGGCTTCGCCGACGTCTGGGGTCACGGCAACGATATCCATATTTCCTTTGCTTAAGATGAGCTTAACTGAGTTCGACTTCTCGCTGGCCAGCAAAGAAACGCGCCGCACCGCATTTAGAAAGATCTCCCGCTCCAACGTAATCCGTTCTTTGGCTTCCGATGGGATTACCTGACGATAATTCGGGTAGTTGCCCTCGATCAGCTTGGACACCAGCAGCGCATCATTCAGTTCGAAAGCGATTTGATTCTCCCCGATGCTCAGCTTCACGTCGCCGTCTTCCTTAACTAACCGCTGGAGTTCCAGAACCGCTTTGGTGGGGATGATGACATCGATTTCCTGGCTGCGAGGGAACTCCAGTTCCAGATCGACGAGCGCAAGCCTTCGGCCATCGGTGGCCACGGCGGTGAGTTTGTTTTCTTTAAACGAAAAGAGGATGCCGTTCAAGACATACCGGGTTTCATCCGTGGAGATGGAGTAGGAGGTTTTGCGAAGAGCGTCCTTCAGATCTTTTTGGGCGATGGTAAACTCTTTCGCATTCTCAAATCGTGCTAACGGAGGGAATTCTTCTTCGGGCAAACCCAAAATCTTGAAGTAACTGGAACCGCTTCGGATAGAGGCCAGGTTCTTAGTGTCAACCTCTGCGTAGATTTCTGCCGCGGGCAGCTCGCGAACAATCGAAAACAAGCGTCGTGCCGGCAAGGTAGTCGCTCCGGTCCGTTCTACCTGCGCTTCGACCCGGCCTCGGACTCCCACATCCAGATCAGTAGTCGTCAATCGTAACTCACCTTCAACGGCTTGGAGGAGCACATTGGACAAGATCGGGAGAGTAGTTCGCGTACTGACCACATTCTGAACGGTGGAAAGACCCTCAAGTAGCTTGTCCTTGCTGACACTAAATTTCATGGTTGAGCTTTATAAGATCACGCGGGGAGTGGCTCCGCAAGTTGTTGGCAATAAGCTGAAGACGCGAAAAACCAAGAAAATAAATGCGGAATGCTCTCCGCTGATTAAAGAAATTTTCGAAGAAGGTCAATCTTTGCTCTCTAAATCCTGACCGGTGTCGCAGCCTGCCTGAGCTGCGATTCGATCTGGAAGAACCCCGATGATTTGGTTCGTTCGCGCGCCCGGACGCCGCCTAGCCGCGTTTCGCAGCGTTTGTTATGATCCACCAAATCCGGCTGGATCGCGTGACCGTTGCTGGCGTTTCTTTTTACGAATCTTGAGGATCGCCGGCTTTGACACGCCAGGGGAACGGCTCAGCAGCGTTTGGGCACAGATCAGCGAAGATCAAGATAGAACCGTCCGCCTTGAGACGCTCTCGGGTGGATCAGGAGCCTCGCCCTACCAAGCCAGGAAGAATTCCACCAACAACGGGGGGTCGTAGCGGGCAGCGTCGAGGCATGGTGGTACTTCATCCGCCTAGATGAGCCACCTGCCTTTTTTCCCTGCTACCGCTCAAGCTGGCTAGTCAGCAAAAAGACGAGCTGCCGAATCTGATCTTCGCGGCCCATCCGCTCTTGCACGGTTTTGCAGGCGTGCAGGACGGTACCATGATCTCGCCCGCCAAAGGCATCGCCAATCTCGTTCAGCGAAGATTTGGTGTGCCGGCGCGCCAGGTACATCGCGACTTGCCGAGGGAACGCGATATTCGCCGGACGGCGCTTACTGGTCATATCCGCGAGCCGCACATCGAAATGCTCGGCCACTTTGCGCTGGATTTGATCGATGGTGATCGTCTTCTTGGCTTCCTCTTGCAGGATATCCCGGAGGAGATGCTCCACGACTTCTTTGGTCACTTCGCGCCCGCTTAAGGAGGCAAACGACGCCACCCGCATCAAGGCGCCTTCTAGGCGTCGCACGTTAGTCCGTACTCGCTGCGCCAGAAAATCTAAGACGTCCGGCGCCAGTTGGACCTGAAGCGATTGCGCCTTCTTCCGCAAGATCGCCATTCGAGTCTCGATATCCGGCGGTTGCAGCTCGGCCGTTAACCCCCATTCAAACCGCGAGACTAACCGCTGTTCGAGATTAGTAATCTCGCTGGCAGGCCGGTCACTCGATAGGACGATTTGTTTTCGACCGTCGAACAAAGTGTTGAAGGTATGGAAGAACTCTTCCTGTGAGCGTTCTTTACCCGCCAGGAAATGAATATCATCAATTAACAGCACATCAGCCTGGCGATAGCGCTTCCTGAATTTGACCAACGTATTGTGCTGAATCGCGTCAATGAACTCATTGGTGAATTTCTCGCTCGAGAGATACATCACCTTAAATCCCTTCTTCCGGTCCGCCACCTGCTGGCCGATGGCCTGCATCAGATGTGTCTTCCCCAATCCCACTCCCCCATAAATGAACAGAGGGTTATAAGTCTTAGACGGGGATTGAGCGACGGCCAGAGACGCCGCATGCGCAAACTGGTTGTTGGAGCCAACCACAAAGGTATCAAAAGTGTTGCGCGGATTCATCCCGTGAACCATCGCCGCCTCAGAATCCTTGTCGGCAGCCCTAGTCACCTTAATCTCGACTTCGGGACGTTTTTCCGGCTCTGCCAATGCCGCCCCGGCCGGTTGCGGTTCGGCCAGGCAAAACTTGATCTCTCGCTGCCCACCCAGCACTTGGATGGTCGCAGCCTGCAGTAACTGAAGATAGTTACTCTCAATCCAGAGCTGATAGATCGTGTTTGGTACCTGAAAGATCAGCTGTTTCTCGTCCGCATGCGCTAGCTCAATGGCTGCGAACCATCGTTGGAATGCGTCCGAGCTTACGTGGGGGCGAATGCCTGCGGCGACCTCATCCCAGATCCGTCGAAAGCTCTGTTCTATCGGCATTTTATCCACATTTATTTCGCACATTCCCGCGCTACCGTTGATGACATTTCCCTCCATGGAGTGGCCAACAAATCTTGAGTTTACAGAAGTAGAATGATTAAACACGTGGGTTACAGACCTGTTAATCGCTTGTGGTCTAGAGGGTTACCATTTCCGAAGCCCGGCGACCGCTCCTGCCCGCCGTTGTTCGTCTCCATCAGATCCAACCCGTTCTATCCCTCCTTCCGTCTCGGGTCGGCCGCTGCTCAACATTCTTATTCACAAGTTATTCACCAATGCGTCTCCGCCATCTACCCGTCGAGCGAGTGATAGACTACTTACCGCCTGATTCAGCGGCAAGAAAAAACTGGGCCCAGGGAAGCGATATATTTTCCCGCAGCCGTAACTACCGCTTGACGGGCCGGAAATGGGCTTTCTCTAACCGCTTTTAGCCTCGGCCGTTCCTTCAAGATGCTCTTTGGTGCGTTCCAACTGGCTAGCCGGTGTCCTAAACAGGCAACTAACCACAAAACATATCACGCAACCGATGAAAACCCACCAAGAAAACGCCACATTAGGAAAGCCGGAGGGCAGCCAGCCCCCTAAATCCAGTTCAGTTAGTACGAAAGTACCATGAGCAATCAGTTGACCGACATCTAACCAAGGCACTTGCACGCGGCCTACTATCAAAACCGTGATGATAGAAATCAGCATGGCGACAATATTGCTGCGATCATTGCCCCGGGTCTTAGTTAACATTCCAACCAAAAAGACGCCGAGCAGCGCGCCATAGGTGTACCCGATGATGCCGAGAGCGATCGGCAAAATGGTCAGCTTGGAATCATGCAACACGCTGTTCGCCGTGAGCGTGGCCACCACAATCATCAGTCCGCCAAAGACCATCGTGGCCAGCCGAGCAGCCCAGATAGTGGCTTCCGGGCTTTTGTTGCCAGCAAAATAGGGCAAGAAAAAATCTTTGGTGAAACTGGTGGCCAGCGCGTTCAAGGCCGCGGAAGTCGACCCCATCATGGTGCCAAAAACGCCGGCCACGATGATCCCTCTGACGCCAATCGGCATTTGCGTCACAATGTAGTGAGCAAAAATTTCGTTTTCCGCGTCCGGAACCGGAAGTGACGAATTAACTCGATAATAGACCCACAACAAGATGCCGACTAACAAGAAACTGATGGCGATAGGCAGATCAGCTAGACCGCTCAGGATTAAGGAAATCCGGGACCGCTTAAAATCACGGGCAGTTAACATGCGTTGCACCATGTCCTGATCGGCCCCATGCGTGGACATGGTAGAAAAGGTGGAAGCAACTAACGCCGCGGCCAAAGTATAGGGCTCTTCCAGAATTGACTTCAAACCAGCCCAGAAATCGACCGGATGATCAATCCCGATTTGAAAGAAGGCGGGAAAGCCTCCTAACTGTTCCTTGACCGTAGTCAGCCCGCCCGGAATGTGAGTCAGGATTAGAACGATGGCCAGGAGCACGGAACTAACCATTAACCCGGCTTGAATCATATCTGTCCACACCACCGCTTTGATGCCGCCGATCGCTGTATAAATGGTAGTTAGTACGGTCACGAAAACGATACCCCAAAAGTAGATCCAGATATCGATCGGGGTGCCAGGGAAGAGATATTCCCAAATCACCTTGATGATGGCCCCACCCAGATAAAGCCGGACTCCGATCCCTAGGACGCGGGTCAGGAGAAAGATGCCGCTGGCCAGATTCTTGGTCAGGGGACCAAACCTGACCTCCAGAAATTCGTAAATGCTTTGGACATTATACAGGTAATAAGGCCGGATAAAGGTGAAGGCGATAATGACCCGGGCCAGAACTGTCCCAATGGCCAGCTGAGCGTAGATGAAGCTGCGCGTTTTGAAGCCTTCCGCCGGCGTGCCCAAGAACGTCACCGCGCTGGTTTCGGCGGCGATAATCGAGGCAAGCACCGCCCACCAGGGAATCGAGCGCCCGCCCAGCGCAAAATCGGTCAGAGTCCGGTTTCTCCTACCGGCCCAAAGCCCGAGCCCCACGATACCGAAAAAATAGATGCACAGGACAACGACATCGATGGTCAAAGCGACGGGACTGTGCCCGAAATCGGCTGCAGATGTCGTGTATTCCAATTTCGCTTTCCGAGAGATTCGCAGAACGGTCTCGACCCAGCCGCCCGCGGGTTTTAAGGACTAGCCAGGAACAGCCAGTAGTCTCGAGGAGGGTTCCGGCAGAAGATTCTTAATCAGGACACGGGAATTCCGCCCGCTAATCTCGTATTTTGCTCTTCGGCCAGGGGGCAGCACCTCCGGACCCGCCTCGGAAAATCCCCCCTTCTGCTGCAAATACACGAATGCTTGGGTCGAAAGAGCAAATAACCGTTCAAAACCGCGCTCTCGCGCCAGGTTTTCAACGAATGACATGAGTTTCCGGCCTAGGCCTTGGTTCTCACTGGAACGGCTCACGTAAAGGCAGGCCAACTCCGCCATTTTCTCCTCGGGATAGGGGTAGATCGCAACACAACCAACAATATGGCGATCGATCTCCAGTACCCAATAGCCGTCGATATCCGCTAATATTTCAGATCGGGTCCGTCTCACCAGTTCCTCATCCCGAATGGACTGTTGGATCAGCGAAACCACGGCCCGGACATCTTTCTTATACAGACGGCGGATCTGTTCGTACTCGTTGGAGTAGATCATCGTCCCGATTCCGCCATTACTAAAGATCTCCGCCAGGAGCGCTTCGTTAACGTTACCATTTACGAGGTGAACCCTGGGTATCCCGTACTGGCAAGCCCGCACCGCATGTTCCAACTTCGAGATAAGGTTGGCCGAAAGTTCGGCTCTCCGTTTTCGCATCACCTCTGCCACTTCGGCCGAGAGGATGTGACCAATCCGTTCGCCGTCCAAGATTAGCCCGTCGTGAGCGGACAAATAAATCAGCTTGGTGGCATGCAATGCCTCCGCGACTTCCAGTGCGACCAGATCGGAATTCACTCGAAACGTCCGGCCTTCGCCATCGAATCCGAGTGGTGGAACCACCGGAACGAAATCCTCTCTCAACAGCAGCTCCAAGGAATGGGTATCGACCTTCTCTACCTTGCCGGAAAATTGGTAGTCGATTCCATGGATAATGCCCGCCGGGTGCGCGATGACACAATTAGCGTACGCGGCGCGCAGATCGACCTGGGTCAACCCTTCCATGATCTCGTTGGTTAGACGGATTCCCACATCAATCGAAATTTGCAGTGTGGCGGAGTCGATGATCCCGGTTCCATCAATATTGGACGGCGTGATCCCGCGCTCGGCAGCAGCCCTTTCGATTTGGAAAGCGGCTCCATGGACTAGCACCACTTTGATGTTCAGCGAGCGGAGAACGGCGATATCCAACAAAATGTTGGGGAAGTTTTCTGACTCCAAGATTTCGCCGTTAATGGCGATGACGAAAACCTTGTCTCGGAAACGCGTGACGTACTGCAAAATGCCACGGAGCTCTGGAAGTTTCATGGGCGAGGGCACTGACGCCTGAAATTAAAGGAGTCCGACCAGCCGCTCAAGAGATAACCCCTCGGCGGAAGGCACCACCAGATCTGCGACCGACAAATCTTGGCGTTCGCTGAACTGGTTCGGGATGGCTACGGCCCGCATCCCAGCTGCTTTAGCCGCACGACAGCCAGGCTCTGAATCTTCTAGGGCCACACAATAGGCAGGCGAGACCTCTAACGTTTCGGCGGTCTTCAAATAAACGTCAGGAGCAGGTTTAGGATTAAGCACCATATCCCGCGTCACAATTGCGCCGATAAAGCCGCGCAACCCCAAACGTTCCAAACCGTCATTGACCCAGCCGAAGCCTGAATTGCTGGCCACGCCGATACGCGCACCCGCGTTTGCCGCCGATACCATTAACTCGCGGATACCCGGCAGCACGGTTTGTTGCAGGGTCAGTTCCCAGTTCCTGGCATCTCTTCTTGGCGCCAGGTTCGTCCAATCCAGCTTGCGTCCAAGCAAATCCTCGAGGTGGACGCCAGGGTCAAACCCGCCGACGTAGCCGGTCGCTTTGGTCCAGTCCAATAAAGTCAACCTCTGACCAAAATCGGTATAAAGCTCGTTCCAACTGTCGAAGCCAGGTTTTTCGGTGTCTACAATGAGACCGTCGAAATCAAATATCAGGGCTTGGAGGTTCAAAGCGCTAAGTTCGGTGGTCCCGATTTTAGGGATCAGAGAGTCCTTTCGAAGCTAACGTGCTTCGAAATCCCCGGCCTCGGGGATGACTATCGTTTAAGCGCCTCCTCAAAGAGCTCAGAGTCGGAGAAGAAGCGCTTCACCTCGATGGCGGCATTCTCCGGAGAATCGGAGCCGTGAACGACATTCATCATCGCGTCTTTTCCCAAATCTCCTCGAATCGTCCCTTTGGCTGCTTTTCGAGAGTCGGTAGGTCCCATGAGTTCGCGGACTCGGGAGACGGCAACCTCACCACTCAACGCCAATGCGATCACCGGGCTTTGTTGCATGAACGAGCGCAGCCCGGGATAGAACGGGCGATCGGCAACGTGGGCGTAATGTTCTGCTAGTACTTCATCCGTTAACAGCAGCATCTTGCACCCGACGATCTCAAGTCCGGCCCGCTCAAACCGGCTAATAACCTCGCCGCTATGCTTCTGCGCGATACAGTCCGGCTTTAGCAACACTAAAGTAGTTTCGACCATAGGTATGTGACAGCCCTATCCAGTACCTCGAGAATGACAAATGACAAATGACAAATGACAGATTGCCGATTCTGTTCCAGAGCGGTCAGACCCGGTGCCGCGAGGGATCGCCCCCCCGGCAGCCGGCCCATTCGCGCAAGCCTAAAGAGGATGCGATCCAGCCCCGGTAGCAACCGGAACTTCGAGATCCTGCAAATCGAGATCTTCAAAAGATGGCATCCAGCCTAGCGGGGTTTCATTAGCGCCAACCCGGCCACGGCACCGGTCGACAATCCATTTAACCACTCGCATGTTTTCACCGTGCCCAATTGTTGGTTGGGCCGGCCTCATCCTCTTCCGGAGTGCAGATAAAAGTGTACTGCTCGACCCGGGCAACATCATTGGGGTTAGAGCGATGATAATAGCAGCCCGGCCATCGATGCGGGCTGGCAAATCTGCGCCATCTTATCAACCCCATTCACCGACACTGACGTTGTTGGTGTTTTTGCCGCCGAGCGTTGCATGACTCATAGTGCCCCCTAGAGTTTGCATTCGAAAGTATGATGAGAAGGAACTGAGGCCAGCAGCATTTCGGAATAGATCATTCGCATGGCGCATCACCCAGACCCCGACAAACACCGAAAAAAACCTCCCGTGCTTCGGGATTTACGCATCGACGAGATCGCGTTTGGCGGAGCCGGGGTTGGGCGTTCCGAAGGGAAAGTCGTTTTCGTACCATTCACAATCGATCACGAGGTTGTCGACGTCCAACTGGATACGATCCACCGCAGTTATAGTCTCGGGAATTTGCAGGCCGTCCGGCAAGCTTCACCCCAAAGAGTCAAAGCGCCTTGTCCGTTTTTTGAAACCTGTGGCGGCTGTGATTATCAACACATCGAATATGCTCACCAGCTGACTATTAAACAAACCCAGGTCGAACAAGCTTTACGCCGGATCGCCAAGCTCCCGGACCCAATGATTCGGCCGATCCGAGCCAGCCCAAAGCCTTTTGGATACCGGAATCGTATCTCGGTCCATAGCGACGGTCAGAACATCGGCTTCTTTCAAAGGCGCAGTCGAACGGTCGTCGATATACCAAATTGTTTGCTCGCCTCCGAAACCGTGAATGAGAAACTTCGCGCATTTCGAGCGACCCGACCGCCGGCAACAGTTCACGCAACCTTGCGAGAACACGAGCAGATCACGACTTTTGCTCAGACAAATGACGCGGTGGCCCAGCTGTTAATGGAATACGTTCGCTGCCATACCCAGGGATCGACTCTGCTTGATGGTTACTGCGGGTCCGGCTTTTTCGGACATGGATTGGCTGGAACCTTCAAGAAAGTGATCGGGATCGACTGGAGCCAACCAGCCATCCGGCAAGCGCAGGAAATGGCCGGCCCGAATGAGTCCTATCTGTGCGGCGACATCGGCAAGTTGCTTGACCAGGTTCTGGATGCCGAAAGCCCTGACACCGTGATTATCGATCCATCGGCAACGGGTATTTCCGAAGAAGTTACCCGCGCCTTGCTCCACCATCCTTCGGCCAGCTTGATTTACGTCTCCTGCGATCCCGCGACCTTCGCTAGAGATATCGGCCGCCTCTCCAATGGCTTTCGGGTTCAGGAGGTTCAACCTTTCGATATGTTCCCTCAAACCGCCGACATCGAGGTTGTGGGGATACTAGAGCGATCCTAGTCGGAAGCGCTTTGGGGACCTGTCCGCCATAGTTCCGGGTGTGAGGGACGACGGCGGAAGTCTGCTGGCCTGCGATTATTCGGTGGTAGGGAGCCTTCTACGCCAGCTTTTCCAGAGACGGATTAGCGGACAGGAATGCCCAAAGTCTCTCGACTAAAGGCAGGGTTCGATCGGCGTGAGCGATGTCGGATAGGTGCTGCGGTCAATCAACGGCGCACCAATCCAGGTTTCCAGCGCCTGGATCCGCCGGCTCAAAGCCGATTGCGTGACGTGTCGCTGCGCTGCCGCTCCGAGCGACGTTACTTGCTAGAATCGTGACCCTGCAGCTTGCGGAACGGCGTCATTGATCGGCGGATCGGTTGGCTATTCGATGCCCCACTCGCGGAGCTTGTCGGTTACGCGGTTACGAGTGGCCGCATCGATTCGCACCAGTTCCGGCCAGCCCCGGTGATAACCTTCGCCCGGTAATTTTCGGGTCGCATCGATGCCCATATGTGATCCGACGTTGGGCAGTGTGGGCGCGTGATCGAGACTATCGGATGGGTTTTTGATGAAAGTGGTGTCCCGTTGTGGATCAGTATTAGCACAGAGCCGAAACAGCACCTCGCTGGTATTGTGAACGTCGCAATCTTCGTCTAGCACGACGATATATTTCGAAAACATCATTTGTCCCATCCCCCACAGGCCATGCATGACTTTATAAGCCTGGTACGGATACTGTTTCCGAATACTCACAAAAACCAGGTTGTGAAAGACGCCTTCGGCCGGAAGCGCCATATCGACGATCTCCGGGAAATTCATCTTAAACACCGGTAGAAAGATGCGCACACTAGCGCCGCCCAAATAGAAATCTTCCATGGGCGGAATCCCCACGATGGTGGCGGGATAAACTGCGTCTTTGCGATGGGTAATCGCCGTGACATGAAAAACCGGGTACGGATCAATCCCCGTGTAAAAACCGGTATGATCTCCAAAGGGCCCTTCATCTCGGAGTTCGCCAGGCTGGACAAAACCTTCAATCACGAAATCAACGTCGGCGGGAACTCGCAGATCGTTGGTCTCGCATTTAACCAGATCGACTGATTTCTTGCGGACAAAACCGGCGAACAAAATCTCATCTAGGCCATCGGGAAGCGGTGCGGTAGCGGCAAACGTGTAAGCTGGGTCGCCTCCGAGACAAACCGCCACCGGCATCGGTTCATTTCGTTCGTAATACCGTTTACCATGCCGGGCGCCCACTTTATGGACCTGCCAATGCATACCGGTCGTGGTTTTGTCGTAGATCTGCATCCGGTACATCCCCACATTGCGCTGCCCATTATCGGGGTCCTCCGTATAAACATTTGGCAAAGTGATAAAACGGCCTCCGTCATTGGGCCAACAACGGAGCACCGGCAGATCATCGAGGGAAAAATCCGCAGGGGTTCGATAGATCACCTCTTTGCATGGGCCCGAACCGACTCTGCGTGGGCGGGCATGCAGCAAATCAATGCCTTTCCGCAGAAGGCTCCAACCTTCCTGTAAAGAGTTAGGCGGCTTAGCTTTCAGAATCGCCTGCATCTGATGCGCCAGCTCGTCTACCGAGCTTCCTAGCGCTAGCGCCATCCGTTTGTCTGAACCCATCGTGTTGATCGCGACGGGAAATTTGGACGGCAGGCCGTCAACGGTCGGTTGCTCGAAAAGGAGGGCCTTACCGCCACCCGGCTTCTTCATCTGGCGGTCCGCAATATCCGTGATTTCGAGCTCAGTCGCGGCCGGCTCTGTAATTCGGATCAATTCTCCGGCTTGATCCAGCCTTTTGACGAACGCAGCAAATGAATCGTAGGCCATGAGAAGAGGCAGAATTACAAATCAGTTAAGCGATCTCCGGCATTTCTGGTTTGGCATTTGTAACCTGTCATTTGTCATTCCCTGATGAACTCCCGACCGGTGCAACGATTGCCCTCAAAGAAGGCCGTTTTATAGGGGACCTCAATCGAAATAAAATCATCTTGATAGGGATACGGGTAAGGGCCCCAAAACGGATAGCGCCAGTAGCCGAAGTACTGATAGGGCCCGTACCGGTAAAACTGAGGATAGTAATCGCTGACAAAAACGGTTTTCAGGGTGGTATAAACCCAAGCTTCGTAAGGATGCCGGTTTCGGGAACCGGAACGGATCTGTTCCGGCCCACCCCACGCGATGTACACCGCCTCCTTGGGTAACCCTTCCCGGATCGTCCCTGCCTTGATCAAAGCTTGATCCTGAGGAGAAAGCGCCGAATAGACGGCGGGCTTTTCTTGAATCCGCGAATCGATCGTTGAACAGGCTGTGATCAATAGACAGCCGAGGCACCCTGATGCGAAACCGATTGTGCGGCCCATACTTACCGCATATTGCCTCTTGAACCGACCACCCGCAACGAACAGAAGAAATTCACCACAAAGACACTACGCGGCACCGCCGCAACCAAATCGTCCTCATCCTTCGTCGAAAAATCCTCGCGAAAATCGGCGAATTCTCCCGATTGCAGTTCCAAGGACACAAAGACTGCCTGAAAAAAAGATTCGAACGGTTCGGTTCGGGCATTTTCTTGGTGTCCTTTGTGTCTTTGTGGTGAATAGCCCCCCCACTTGCACCGCCATTCCCGCCAGCGTACGCTGAGGGGATCATGCAGGACCGATTTGGCCATCGGATTAGCTATCTACGTATTTCCGTAACCGATCGGTGCAACGAGCGATGCCTCTACTGCATGCCTCGGGAGTTGCAGGAGTGGCTTCCCCACGCGGAGATCCTTAGCTACGCAGAGATGACACGCCTGGTTCGCATCGCGGCAAGCCTTGGCGTAACCAAAATCAGGGTGACTGGCGGCGAACCCCTCACCAGAAAAAATGTCTTAGAATTCTTTCGCCAACTCAGCCTGATCGAAACGATTCGTGATATTGGTATTTCGACCAATGGGACTTTGCTGACCAAACGAACCGAGACCGGCCAGTCGGTCGCTCAGCATTTAGCTGAGCTCCGCGTAAAAAATCTGAACGTTTCCTTGGACTCGTTAGACCCTGAAATCTATGCGGCAATCACCGGCCGGGACGCCCTCGCTGACACACTACAAGGTCTCGAGGCAGGTAAACGCGCCGGCTTCGCTAAGATCCGGCTCAACAGTGTCCTCATCCGGGGTAAGAACGAAGATGGCCTCGGCGACCTGGTGCGATTTGCGCGTGAACAGGATTTCCTCCTCCGTTTCATTGAGCTAATGCCGGTAACCACCTCTGACGTTCTCTCCGACAAAAACTTCTTTCCAGTGGCTGAAGCCAGAAGAAGCCTCGAAGCCGAGTTCGGACCATTGATCCCGGAACCAGATTTTCAGACCAACGGTCCGGCCTTGTACTACCGCTTTGAAGACCACCCGCAACGCATCGGGTTTATCGGAGCACTGACAAACCTCCATTTCTGCGAAAGCTGCAATAAACTCCGCTTAACCTGTGATGGAAAGCTCCGGCCATGTCTCGGTAGCCACCTGGAGTTCGACATCAAAGAGCCTTTGCGCGATGGCGTGTCCGATGAGGAACTGCGGCGGATTTTCCTCGACGCGGTTGATCGGAAGCCGCAACAGCATGATTTCCGGCTGAATTATCAGCCTGGCCGAAAAATGGTCGCAATCGGAGGATGAGCTCCGGCTTCACACACCTCGATCCCAGCGGATCGGTCCGGATGGTCGACGTTTCGCAAAAGCCATTCTCTCGTCGAACGGCGGTTGCCAGCGGCCACATCCGTTTGCAGCAAACCACCCTCCAAAAAATCAATGAACTGACCATCGCTAAAGGCAACGTTTTGGCCGTTGCCCACGTCGCCGCGGTGAACGCGGTAAAACGCACCGACGAACTGATCCCGCTCTGTCATTCTTTGCCCGTCCAGCACGTGGACGTCGCATTCCAAGAACAGGCGGATGGCTTTGAAATAAGGTGCACCGTAACCACAGTCGCTCAGACTGGGGCTGAAATGGAGGCCTTGACCGGCGTCGCAGTCGCCGCGCTCACCATCTATGATATGTGCAAAGCCGTGGATAAAATGATGGAGATTTCCGGCGTTCGCCTCATCTCGAAGACCAAAGAAAGCGTATGAACCCGATAATTGTCGGCATAATCACCATCTCTGATCGCGCCGCCGAAGGGGTTTATCAGGACCTTGGCGGCCCTGTTCTGGCCCAAAAATGCCGTGAACTAGGCTGGCAAATCCAGTCTGAAGCCATCGTCCCGGACGATGTTGAAAGGATTCAATCGTCAATTCGCGGTTTCTCTGCCCAAGGATGTCAACTGATCTTAACGACGGGCGGCACCGGTATCGCTCCTCGAGACCGCACTCCCGAGGCGATCCGGGCCATCATGCGACTAGAAATACCGGGATTCGGGGAAATGATGCGAGCTGAGTCGTTCAAACTGACGCCAAACGGGATTCTTTCCCGGGGTCTGGCTGCGGTGGTTGACCGGTCACTGGTGATCGCCCTCCCCGGCAAACCTCAAGGCGCCGTCGATTGCTTAACCATGGTGGTCGGAGCCATCCCTCACGCCGTAAAATTGACCCAAGGCGTCCCCACGTCTTGCTGATTGGCGTCAATCGGTCGTTCTCGTTCTCGTCGTCGTGATTCTCACCGTCCTCGTCCTCGATTTGATGCTTCGCCGCGGATCGGATTACTCACGCTGAAGTCAACCAAAGCCCAATAGGTAGGCTCGACGGACATTATAGAAAGAACAACGCTTTCCCCCTCGCCGAGATTCTCGCCCTACCTCGCTATCAGAAGCGCGCAGGCCGGAAGACAAAGGAAAAGATCCGCCAGCAACGTGAACAACGTCGGCTGCGCGTGATAAAAAAGCGCGCCGAGAAGCAACCCAATTCCCAGAAGAAGACTGCCCGGCAGGAAAACGTCCGCAACCCCCGATAAGCCCAACATGGCGCTCGTCAAAACCGCCAGCAACCCAAGCACTCCCAAGAAGACGATGCTCCCATTCGCTCCCAACAACACCGTGACCGTTCTCGTGCCCGTCTTCAAATCTCCACGAATATCCCGGAGATCGAAACTCACGCTGTTCACACACAAGACAAGAAAGCACCAGAAAAAAACCAAGCCGTCTCGCGGACTAAGAGTTCTTCCCATCTCGAGCACCGGCCACAAAACCAAAATCGAAGCGATAAAAAACGGAGCAATGAAAGTCTTTAAGACCGGGACATCTTTCAATCGTCTCTGAACCAGTGGCAAGGGGCGAGAATAGAATTGCAATACGCCAATAACGAGCGCGAGCGACGGAACTAGCCACCACCGGCCTGTGAGTGCCGGCCAACTAATCAGTGCGATGGCGCTAAGCCAGATTAGGATCAATCGTTTTCCCCGCAGCGATTTGCGGTTGCGGAACCGAACGGGTGTATTGAATTGATCCGCAGGATCGAAGTGAAGTCTATCTAGATTATATACCAATAAATAACCGCCTAACCAGAGCGGAGCTGATCGAACCCATGGACTACCCGTCAAGCGGCAAGAAACCCAACCTAGACACACAACCGCCACGCCACCAACAACTTCCAATAAATAGATTTGGCGTAGAAGTGTGACTAGATTCTGCACTGTGTTGCTTGGCCTCAACCTGGGAATTTGTTTTGTTCGGTCACTTTTTTCCTTGTCAGATTGTTTCCTTGACGATCTGTGCTGCCCTACCTAGATACAGGCAAGCCATCATAAATTTGATTCTGGATTTAATTAGAGACTGTGGCTCATCTACAATCGTGAAGACTGGCCCTAACCACAAGGGAGTGCTTAACCAGTCGAAACGTTGATGTAACCACTAGCAAGAATAGAAGGCGGACTTTTAATGTTTAATGGTGTTTTCGGGTTATTTTCGAACGATATCGGCATAGATCTCGGGACGGCTAATACGCTGGTGTACGTCAAGGACCAAGGTATCGTTCTGCGCGAACCGTCGGTCGTGGCCGTGCGCGCCGGAAGCAGCCATGTCCTCGCTGTCGGTGACGAAGCCAAACGGATGCTGGGACGAACCCCGGGCAATATCGTGGCGGTACGGCCGTTGAAGGACGGGGTGATTGCTGATTTCGAGATGACCGAGGCGATGCTGCGGCATTTCATTACCAAGGTTCACAGCAGCAAATGGGTACGTCCTCGCGTGGTAATTGCCGTGCCATCCGGTATCACCGAGGTAGAGAAACGCGCGGTCAAAGAATCGGCCGCGCATGCCGGCGCCAGAGAGGTCTATCTTATTGAAGAACCGATGGCGGCTGCCATCGGAGTCGGCTTGCCCGTTCAAGATGCGGCTGGAAATATGATCATTGATATCGGGGGCGGCACGACCGAAGTGGCGCTGATTTCTTTGTCCGGAATCGTGTTCAGTCGGAGCGTGCGAGTCGCCGGCGATGAGCTCGATGAGGCCGTAGCCGGCTATATGAAGCGTGCCTACAACCTAATGATCGGTGAGCGCACCGCCGAGGAAATTAAGATCAAGATCGGCAGCGCCTATCCGATGGATAAAGAGACCAGCATGGAGGTAAAAGGGCGCGATCTGGTTGCTGGTCTGCCCAAGACTTTGACTATCACTTCTCAAGAGGTTCGAGAGGCATTGCTCGAACCGATCTCTACCATCGTAGAATCAGTTCGCGTGACCCTGGAGCGTTGCCCGCCGGAGCTTTCGGCCGACCTCGTTGATCGCGGGCTGGTTTTAGCTGGCGGAGGTGCACTGCTCCGAGGACTCGATAAGCTGCTCCAGGAAGAGACCGGTCTTCCGGTCCACGTCGCCGAGGACCCCCTCAGCGCTGTGGCCGAGGGAACCGGACGCGCGCTGAGTGAGATCAAATTCCTCCGGCAAGTTGCCTCCTCCGACAAGCCCATCCGTTGACTCGATGCCTTAAGCCTTCACTCTCATGAGGGGCACATCGATTGCAGCATTGGTCACGTTTGTGGCTCTGGTCGTTTTTGTTTTGGTTCTGCCGTCAGGCTGTAAACAACAGTGGCAAGCCGCATTCCTCGAGACCGTTTCTCCAATCTTTCATGCTACCAATGCCGTAGCTCAAGGGGTTGGCGGGGTCACGGGAGGGTTCAAGAAACTCGATGAGCTCGAGAAAGAGAACCGGGAACTCCGAATCGAAAACGCCGAACTCCGCACTTCTAACTCCATGATGAAGAATCTCGAAGCGGAAGTTAACCGGCTAAATCGAGCATTGGGCTTCCGGGAACGCTCCCCATTCAATCTAATGCCGGCTCGCGTGGTCAGCCGGGAGAATGGAGCTTGGTGGAACAGCTGCACCATCGACCGAGGAACTGCCGACGGCGTCGCCATCGACATGGCGGTAGTGACTGAAGCCGGCCTTGTCGGTAAGATTGTGAATGTGTCCAAAAATTCATCGATTGTCCTCCTCGTTTCCGATGAAGGGCTTAAGGTTTCCGTGAGCATCGAGGGCACCCAGGAACAGGGCATTATTAGTGGAACCCGGGCTTCCTCGAATTTTGCACCTGACCTGCGTATCGGATTTATCAGCAAAACGGCGACAGTGAAGCCTGGGATGAAAGTATTCACGTCAGGCACAGGAGGAGTGTTCCCCTCCGGGGTCCTGGTGGGCACCGTCAAGGGCTTTGCCATAAAAGAACTCGAAGGCGTTGCGACCGTAGAGCCGGCTGTCGACTTAACCCGCGTCGAAGACGTCTTTGTAATTTCCGGGACCCGATGATACGGTTTTTCTTGACCTTAGTTTTGCTGATTTTCCTCTCTTCGATTCTTCAGCGCTATATCCCCCCGATCATCTGGCTCAAAGGAGCACCCATTCTTCTCGCGCCCGCCCTCCTTTTCTACGGTTGTTTGACACTGCCGTTCCCCCAAGTCCTTGGCCTGACCTTTTTCACCGGCCTGATCAATGACCTTTTAACCGTCCCGTTTGCTCCGGAAAGCAACTTCACCATCGGGACTTCGATTCTGCTTTTACTGGTCCCCGCCCTCATTATGCACGGTTTCGGCCCGGTCTTCCTGCGAGGCCGGTGGCTCACAAATTTGATGTTGGCAGAGCTAGGCGCCGTTTTGACTCCTTTCCTTTTGTTGGGCCAATACGCTATTATAAGCTTCGAACGCCGAGCATTTTTCTACAATGACGTGATAATGTGGCGGATTTTGGGTCCTGGAGTGATTGCAATTGTGATTAGCCCGTGTGTATTCCTGGTTCTCGCTTATCTCTCGGATCTCCTTCGGTACGAACCGCAAATTGATCGACCAAGGCTAGGCTGACAGTTATGGCGCCCCCTAAACAATCTGCGACTCTCGATTTTCGGATTCTTTCCCTCGCTGGACTTATCTTATTGCTTCTGCTCGTTGTCGGCCTCCGCCTCTGGTGGGTTCAGGTCCGCCTGTACTCTCATTACAAAGCAAAGATCCAGGGTTCCTCGGAAGTCACGGTGCGCGTACCGTCGGTACGTGGGGAAATTCGTGACCGGAACGGCGTAGTCCTGGTGACCAATCGCCAGAGCTATGAAGTTGATTTTTATCTCCCCGAATTGGTCAGCGGTTACCGTAAACAATATGGCGCGCCGCCGATGATCGACTACCTCGGAAAAGCCGCGGATGGGATGCTCCGGGAACGCAAGGAGGAGGATATCGTCCAGATCGTCGATCAAACGATCATCCCCAGACTGGAACAGCTCAAAGTTGCGGAGCCGTACAACTCTCAGCGCTTACGCACGCACTACCGCAACAACACATTGGTCCCATTCATTTATCGAGAGGACCTGGATTTCTCGACACTTTCGAAGTTTGCCGAAAAAGACCTCGGCCTTCCTGGCGTCCAGGTCAACATTCGCCCGGTTCGGAAGTATGTGTATAACGCGCTGGCCGCCCAGATTCTCGGATATGTCGGCGCCCCGAAAGACATCAACAAGCTTCCGGATGTCAAAGACTTCAATTTTTATCAACCCGACGTTCAAGGGCGCACCAACATCGAATACTTCATGGATGACGACCTTCGTGGTAAACCGGGCCGGCGGATCCTGAAGAAAGATGCCAAAAATCACATTGACGGCGAAAAAGAGCTCATTCAGCCAACTCCCGGCGCCAACGTCTACCTGACGATCGACGCTCGGATTCAATACCTTGTCGAGCGGACGCTCCGATCCGTCGGACGAGCGGCATGCGTGGTGGTGGATCCAAACAACGGCCAGATCCTCGCCATGGCCTCAGTTCCGTCCTACGACCCGAACAAGTTTATCCCCTCGATCTCGGCTCGAGACTGGGCAGCCATCAAGGACGCTGACGCAGACCCCCTTACGAATCGTGCCATCAGCGCCTTTGCTCCCGGCTCATCGTATAAGGTCGCGGTTTCACTCGCGGGGCTGACGCGAGGACTCGCTAAGGCCCAGTTTACCTGCACTGGCGGTGTTACCTACGGCAATACTTACATGAAATGCTGGATCGCCGATAAGGGTGGGTCGCATGGGACGCAGACGCTGACGGAAGCGATTAAGAACTCGTGCAACGCTTATTTTTATCAATACGGGAATGCCGCCGGGATTGACGCTATCGATAAGGTCGGGGCGACCCTGGGCCTAGGTCAGACTTCCGGCGTCGAGCTGAGCGGGGAAGACCCCGGGTTATTGCCTTCTCCGGAATGGCTACGCGTTACCAGGAACGAGAAATGGAGCCAAGGCCAGACCGCCAATACCTCGATCGGCCAAGGATATGTCTTGGCCAGCCCGTTACAGATGGCCATGGTCGCCGCCACCGTTGCGAACGGCGGCACCGTCTATCGGCCCAGCCTTATCTACGAGGTACAAGAGGCCGACGGGACCATGATCCGGAGACCAGAAAAGATTCGGGGTGACCTGAAAAAGGACAACAATCTAAGCAAGGAAGACATCGAGTTGGTTCGACGCGGAATGTGGCGCGTGGTCAATGATCCGGGCGGGACCGGGTCTCGAGCCAAGATTCCCGGTATCGTAGTAGCAGGAAAAACCGGAACCGCCCAATTCTGGCGCGATGGCAAGAAGGACAACCACACCTGGTTCATTGCCTTTGCGCCATATGACAATCCCAAAATCGCTCTTGCAGTGTTAGTGCAGGGAGCGAAAGCGGGAGGTCAAGTTCCGGCGCCAATTGCAGCCAAATTAATCGAAGAAATCCTGGCCCTAGACAAAGGCTATGACCCAGGATTGAAAGCGCTGGATCCGGCTATCGGCAATTTCAATTTCGTCGAAACTATCGATTTCAAGGATAACAATATTCCTGCTGAATTGACTGGCAACGACGAGGAAACCGCCGATAACGAACCGACGCCAGAGGAGGGACAGAAGAAGCTCTCCAAAAACGATGGAAATGAACCTGACATTCGACCGGAAGCGGATGATCACCGGACCGCTAGAGCGACCCCGACCCCTCCGCCTAGTAAGCCGAAGAGCTTTTTTGACTTCTTCCGGAGAAAGAGCAACAACGGGACTCCTCAGCCCGGACAGAGCCCGGAAAAGAAGAAACACTTCTTATTCTTTTAGTTAGCGAACGTTCGCTCTTAAAACAGCGATCCGTCGCATTTAACCATTTTTCGTCCGACCAATGTTAGAAAAAGTGAAGCAATTGCTTGGGATAAATCCGAAGAAAGTCGGAAACCAAATCATTATCAGCTGTGAGAAACTCGAACGTCGCGTCGCTCTGTTGGAGGATGGCATCCTCGAAGAGTACAACATCGAGCGTGACACCGACCGCAACATCGTCGGGAGCATCTTCAAGGGGAAGGTTAAGAACATTGAGCATGGTCTGAAAGCGATGTTCGTCGATATCGGTTTCGAAAAAAACGCCTTCCTGCATTTCTGGGATGCACTTCCGGGCCTTGATAGCGGCGTCGAGGAAGTCAACCGCGCGTCCGAGCGTAAACATCGCAAGAAAATCACGGCTAAGGACGTCCCGGATATCTATCCGGTAGGGTCAGATGTGATGATTCAGGTAACCAAAGGTCCGATCAGCAATAAAGGGCCGCGTATCACCACCAATATTAGCTTAGCCGGTCGTTACTTGGTGTTGATGCCCCACAACGATCAAAGCGGCATCTCTCGCAAAATCGAGGATCCCAAGGAACGTGAACGCCTCAGACTCATCCTCCAAAAACTCGATATCCCAGAAGGTATGGGGGTGATCATCCGGACCATCGGAGAAGGCCAGCGGGCTCGTTATTTTGTGCGCGACCTGGGCCTGCTACTCGAACAATGGCGGCAGATCGAATCCACTTTTAAATCGAAGCCCGCACCGGCCGTTCTTTTCCAAGAACCTGATTTGATCGATCGTACCGTCCGCGACTTTCTCACCGACGAGATTGATGCGGTTTATTGTGACGATGAAATCGCGGTGGAAAGAATGCAGGAATTGGTCGGCCAAATTTCTTCTCGTTCAAAACGGCGGGTCGTCCATTACGCCGAATCCAGCCCGATCTTCGAACGTTTCGGTGTCCAAAAACAGATCGACGACGCCTTTCATCGCCAAGTTTGGCTGAAATGCGGCGGCTATATCGTGATCGATGAGACGGAAGCCATGATCGCTATCGATGTCAATACGGGCCGCAATAAAGGCACTAAGGACGTCGACAAAACCATTCTGCAAACCAATCTTGAAGCAGCCGATGAAATCTCGCGCCAGCTGAGACTGCGTAATATCGGCGGTCTGATCATCGGCGATTTCATCGACATGAAGAACCGGAAAGACCAGCAAATGGTCTACAACCGGATGAGAGATCGGTTGAAACGGGACAAGGCGAAAACGCATGTGCTGCCGATTTCGCCTCTGGGCTTGATGGAAATGACCCGGCAGCGAGCTCAGGAGAGTTTGACCGGTTCGATGTTCATGGTTTGTCCCTATTGCAACGGCCGCGCCGTGGTGAAGAGCCCAATGACCATGAGCGTCGAGATCCAACGAACGTTGCACGCCGTCCTCCGCAAGAAACCGGATATTCATGACATCCGGGTCATCGTTAATCCCGAGGTGCTCAACCGGCTCAAAACCGAGGACGAAGAACTTTTGGTCGAGATCGAGCGAAAGTACTCCGGCCGTTTAACTTTCCGGACCGATCCCACTTTCCACCACGAGAAGTTCGTCCTCCTGGATGCCCAGACTAATCAAGAGCTGAAGCCGTAAGGCGCACCGGCGAATGGGCGTGAACTTGTCCGACGCGCCCCATCGGGAGGGGAGCCGCTTTGTAGGGTGGCAGTTCTATTTGATGTTCAGCAGGCGGCTCCCGCGAATAACCCAAGGTGTCGCCTGAATCGAGGTGCTTTTAAGTGGTGTGCGAGCTGGCCAGACCGCGCTCGACGAATGGCAAATCCCGGGTGATTCCCGGGAGCCGCCCGTTAAAGCATCTGCAGAACTGCTACCCTGCAAAGCGGCTCCCCTCCCAATGGGGGCGCGGGGTGGACAAAGTCGGCGCTTAGAACCGGCTCGAACCCATTCGCCCGTACACGCTCGCTCACGGAACTCCCGGCGTTAGGCTCCACTGATTACCCGTAATCACGAGCGTTCGGCAAAAGCCCTTCATCGGCAAAGTCTTGTCTCGCCGGTGCGACCCGAAAGCCTACCATCCGTCTTCTAGACGACTCATCTAGCTCTGCCTGCCTGGTACCGGTTGTTGCCCACGGCGTCTTGAGCAACGCCCAGCGAGTACAGTCACTGGAAATGTGGGATTTTATTGCGTTGTCTACGACTTTCCAGGCCTGCTAGAATCCCCGGCGTTCTACATCGGACGGCAAGGATTAACCCAGAACCCTAATCACCTTGCTGCCATAGCCCCTAATGAATACCTGGATCAAATTCGCGATCGCAACGATCGCGGCGCTGTTCACCTGCAGTCCAACAGGGACGACAGCGCCTTTAACTCCCGCGGACACCACGAGACCAGAACCCTCGCCGTCCGTGAGCGTGGTGGCCGCATTGAGCGCCAGCCCCACGCCGGCCCACTTGACGGCCAGCGCCACTCCCTCGCCCGCGACCCCCGAACAACTAGCCCAAAGCCTGTTTGAACGTGCGCAAGCCGAACTCGACCGCGGAGACTACACCACCGCCGAAGAAGATTTTACGGAGGTAATCCGCCTCACGCCAAACTCGGCGGAAGCGTTTTTGGGCCGAGGCAAAACTTACGACAACCTCAAGCAATACAGCCACGCTATCGCTGACTACACTGAAGCCATCCGGCTAAAGCCAGGCTACGCCGAGGCCTACGTCAACCGGGATAAGGCTTACGATCATTTGAAGCAATACGATAAAGCGCTCGCTTCGTTGACCGAGGTTATCCGGCTCAAACCTGACAACGCAGACGCCTACCGAAGCCGCGGATACCTCTACTATTCGCTGGAGCAATACGATAAAGCCATCAGTGACTTCACGGAGGCCATCCGGCTGAAGGCAGACGACATGGAAGCCTACGTGGAACGGGGCAATGCTTACAACAATCTGAAGCAATTCGATAAAGCCATCGTTGATTTCACGGAAGCGATCCGGATCAGAAAACAACTTGCCGTCCCCGAGGCCGCCAAAAGGACCCCTATCGCTCCCGAGGACGCCGATGCCTTCGGAGGCCGCGGTTTCGCCTATTATTCTCTCAAACAGTATGACAAAGCGATCGCCGACTTCACCGAGGCAATCCGGGTCAAACCAGATTATATCGAAGCCTACGTCGGTCGAGGCAACGCATACCTCAACTTAAAGCAATACGACAAGGCCATCGCCGATCAGACCAAGTCAATACAGATCAGACCCGATTTCGCCGAGGCCTACGTCGGCCGTGGCAACGCCTACTCCGAACAGAAACAGTACGAGAAAAGTATCGGCGATTACACCGAAGCTATCCGGCGCAAACCGGATTACGCAGAGGCCTACGTGGACCGCGGCTTCGCCAATGTTGCTCTCAAAGAATACAACAAAGCGGCTATCGACTTCAACGCAGCCATCCGGCTCCAACCTAGTTTAGCCCGGGCATACATCGGTCGAGGCATTGCCGCCAACAGCATTCAAGACTCCCAGAAAGCAATCGCCGATTTTAACGAAGCCATCCGGCTAAAACCTGATGACGCGGACGCCTATCTCAACCGCGGAATCGCCTACAGCAATTTGAAGCAATACGATAAAGCGGTTGCGGATGATACGGAAGCGATCCGCCTAAAACCCGATTTTGCGGAGGCCTATGCCAACCGGGGCAGCGCACGGGATCAACTGAACCAGGAAGACACGGCGATCGCCGATTTCAACGAAGCCATTCGGCTAAAACCTGACTACGCCGACGCCTATAGCAATCGAGGCAACGCCTACGCGAACTTAGGTCAATACGATAACGCCATTGCCGACTTCGCACAGGCGTTGGTGCTTCAGCCCGGCAACGCTAGCGCTCATGCCGGCCGGGGCAACGCCTATATTAAGACCGAGCATTACGACAGCGCCATTTCAGACTATACCGAGGCGTTGCGGCTCCAACCCGATAACGCAGACACGTATGCGAGCCGAGGTAGCGCTTACGCCAGCCTGAAGCAATACGAGAACGCGATCGCCGACTACACGGAAGCGCTGCAGCGCAAACCGGACAACGCTGATGCCTACGCCGGCCGGGGAGAAGCGTATGAGGCTCTGCGGCAATACGACAAAGCTGTTGCTGACTATGGCGAAGCGATTCGTCTCAGGCCCGATTTCATCACCGCCTATGTAAAACGCGGGGATGCCTACGCCGATCTTAAGCAGTACGACAAGGCCATCGCCGACTACTCAGAGGCTCTCCGGCGCAAACCAGACCTTCCCGAAGCATTAGTGAGCCGAGGCAACGCTTACGTCGATCTAAAGCAATACGACAAAGCCATCGCCGACTTCAACGAAGCCATTCGGCTGAACCCGAACTCCGCCAGCGCCCATGCCGGCCGCGGTAACGCTTATGCCGATCAAAAGCAACAGGACAAAGCGGTGGCCGATTATACTGAAGCGCTTCGGCTAAAGCCTGATTCTGCGGAAGTCTATGTGAGCCGCGGTAACGCATATGCAGAGTTAAAGCAATACGACAAGGCCATCGCCGATTATACCGAAGCGAAGCGAGTCAGGCCAGACTACGCCCCTGCCTCCGCCGGACGAGGTAACGCCTATGCCAATCTGGGCCAATTCGACAAAGCCATTGCCGATTACACGGACACTATCCGACTCCAGCCTGATTTCGCGGCAGCTTACGCCGGCCGAGGCAACGCGTACTCCAAATTAGAACAATTCGACAAAGCCATTGCCGATTACACGGACACGATTCGGCTGGAACCTAATTTCGGCCAAGCCTATATGAATCGGGGTATCGCCTATGCCGAGCTGAAGCAGTACGACAAGGCCATCGCCGATTACTCAGACACGATTCGGCTTCAACCTGATTCAGCTCAGGCTCACGTTAATCGAGGAATTGCTTACGCCGACTTGAAGCGAACCGATAACGCCATTGCCGATTACACCGAAGCCCTTCGCCTCAAACCGGATCTCGCCGAAGCACTGGTGAATCGCGGTAACGCCTATGCCACTTTAGGGCAATACGATAAGGCGATCGCGGACTACACCGAAGCGCTCCGGCTCAAACCCGACTACGCAGAGGGGTATGTTAACCGGGGAGTCGCTTACGTGAATCTCAGCCAATACGACAAAGGCATCGCCGATTACACGGAAGCAATAAAGCTAAGCCCGGATCTGGCCGAAGCCTACGTCGATCGAGGTAACGCGTACTTCGACTTAAAGCAGAGCGATAAGGCGATTGCCGACCACACCAAAGCGATTCGCCTTCGGCCGGATTACGCTGGCGCCTACGTCGGGCGAGGCAATGCCTATGCGAGTTTGGGCCAATTCGACAAAGCCATCGCTGACTACAGTGAAGCGATTCGGCTCCAGCCCGAAGACGCCGACGCCAAAGTGAGTCGGGGCAACGCCTACGCCAATCTGGAGCAATACGATCGCGCGATTGTTGATTTCAATGAAGCGATCCGGCTCCGGCCCAATTTCGCCGAAGCTTACGTCAATCGAGGCATCGCTTATGACAACTTAGAGCAATTTTCCAAGGCGGTGGCGGACTGTACGCAGGCGATTCGGATCAAGCCTGATTTTGCTGACGCCTATTATTACCGGGGCAACGCCTTTGCCGATCAACGGGATTTTGATAAGGCCATCTCGGATTTCACGGAAGCGCTCCGGCTTAGGCCTGATTTTGCGGCTGCCGATGTCGGTCGCGGCGACGCCTACGCCGACATGAAGCAGTTTGATAAGGCGATCACCGACTACACTGAGGCGCTCCGGATCAAGCCGGACTCTCCTGAGGTCTATGTCAGCCGGGGTATCGCTCATTTAAACCTTAAGCAATACGACAGCGCAGTGGCCGATTACACAGAAGCTATCCGCCGGAAACCGGAGTTTGCCGAGGCTTACCTCAACCGGGGTATCGCTTACAACCAGCTGAAAGAGTACGAAAAAGCGATTGCTGACCACACGGAGGCGATCCGGCTTCGGCCCGATTACGTCGCCGCCTATGTGAGCCGCAGCACTGCCTACGTCAATCTTAAGCAAGACGACAAAGCCATCGCGGATTGCAGCGAAGCGATCCGCCGCAAAGCCGATGGCGTCGAAGCGTACGTTAACCGGGGCATCGCCTATTTGGATGAAAAACAAGACGAGAAAGCGATCGCAGATTTCTCGGACGCGATCAAAATTAGACCAGATTATCCCGACGCCTATTTCAACCGCGGGAGCGCCGAGAGTGATCTAGGTCAATCTGATCAAGCGATCGCGGACTTCACCGAAGCGCTTAAGATCAGACTGGATTACGCGGAGGCTTATCTCAAACGCGGCATTGTGTTCGGTCAGCTAAAGCAATTTGATAAGGCCGTGCTCGATTTCACCGCCGCGATCGGAATCAAGCCCGACTATGCGGACGCCTTCTATAACCGGGGCCTGACTTATGACGGCTTGAAGCGGTACGCTAAAGCGGTGGCGGACTACTCGGAGGCGATCCAGATTCAGCCGGATTATGTGCAGGCCTACGTTAACCGGGGCGCCGACTACGATAAGCTAAAGGAATGCGACCGTGCCATTGCCTATTTCACCGAGGCGATCAAAGAACAACCCAACGACAGCAATGCCTTCAGTAACCGGGGGCAAGCTTATTATTGCCTGGAGCAGTTCGAGAAGGCAGTGGCTGACTATACCGAAGCAATTCGGCTTCAGCCCAACGCGCAAGAGACCTACCAGCTTCGCAATGAGGCTTACCAGGCGCTCGGCCTTGCCTCGAAACAAGAGAACGCTGTTGCCGCCCAAAATGCCAAGCTAGGGAAAAAGCCGGTCATCAAACCCGGGAAAAAGTCGGGAACTACGGCAGCGGCAAGCCCTAGTGCTTCACCGAGCCCATCAGTATCGTTAGTACAACGATGGTTTGTTGATCACTTACGCCGGCAAGCTCACGCTGATTTGTACGGAACGCCGCATCCGAGCCCGTCTGCCTCTGCCAAAAAGCACACCACAGACTAGCGTTGGGCGTAAATCGGTGCGCGCCATAGCGTAGCGACGGCGGGTCTGGGCGCGCACCAGACGGCGCCAATCAAACGGGGTAGTTCCTTCCCCGCCGAGATTTTCGCCCTACCTATTGGGCTTCGCTCACCGCTTCGCCTAATCGCCCATTCGCCCTTTCGCCCATTCGCCTTACGGTGGCGTCTTCGACAAAGGTTCGTCGTGGCCGGCTTTTAATCGATCGACTTCGGTGAAATCCGCTGCAGCTTTCTCGACCTGTTTGAGCGCGTCGTAGGCCAATCCCCGATAATAATAGGCTTCAGCAAAAACGGGGTTCAGGCGGATAGCCGCACTAAAATCTGCGATAGCCCTATCGTATTGCTTGAGTGCAGAATAGTTCTTGCCACGAGAGTTGTACACATCGGCTGAATCTCCGCTCAGACTAAGGACTTCGGTATAGTCCGCGATCGCTTTCTCGGATCGTTTTAAGGCGCTATAAGCAAACCCGCGAACCGAATAAGCTTCAGTGTAATTGGCTTTGAGCCGGATGGCATCGGTGCAGCTGGCGATGGCTTTATCGTAACGGCGCAACATCCTGAAGGCCAATCCCCGATTGTAATATGCCTCCGCGAGATTTGGTTTGAGTCGGATCGCTTCGCTGCAGCTCGCGACCGCTTTCTCGTACTGGTTTAGCGCATTGTAAGCCAGTCCGCGGTTGTAGTAAGCATCCGCAAAATCCGGCTTGAGGCGGATCGCTTCGCTGCAACTCGCGACCGCGTTATCGTATTGCTGCAGTATATTGTATGCCACTCCGCGATTGCCATAGGCTTCCGCCGAGTCCGGCTCGATGCGGATCACGTCGGCATAGTCGGAGACCGCCCGATCGTACTGCTTGAGCGTGTTGAAAGTTTTCGCTCGCTTGAGATAAGCGTCTGCAAAATCTGGACTTAAACCGATGGCCTCGGTGTAGTCGGCGAGCGCTTGGTCGTAGCGCTCTAAGGCATCGTAAACCACCCCTCGATCAAAATACGCTTTCGCCAGCCCCGGGGCCAACTCAATGGCTTTGGTGTAGTCCGCTATGGCACTGCCATTTTGGCCTCGCAGGACGTACGAGTTTCCGCGCCCATCGTACGCCACGGCAAAATCCGGTCTTAGGCCGATCGCTTCGTTGTAATCCGATATTGCGCTGGCCGGCTCATTCAACGCGTTCCGAATGTAGCCACGATTAGCGTACGCTTCGGCGAAATCCGGTTTCAGACGGATTGCTTCGGTGTAGTCCGGTTCCGCGTATTCGTTCTGCTTCAGCGCTCGATAAGCGTCGCCGCGGTTGTTGTACATTGCCGCGCTGGGCATGATGCGGATGGCTTCGTTGTAGTCGGCGATCGCTTCATTGTAGTGTCTGAGGGCGTAGCTCGCATTCCCGCGATTAAAGTAAGCTTCTGGAAAATTCGTCTTTAGCAGAATAGCGGTTGTGCAGTCCGCTATCGCGTCGTCGTATCGGTTAAGGGCGGTGTAGTTGTAAGCACGATTAGAATATACCTCAGCGAAGTCAGGTCGCAGGCGGATAGCCTCGGTGTAATCCGCGATAGCCTGATCGTACTGTTGAAGATCGGTGTAGACGTTTCCACGGTCGTTGTAGGCCTCCACAAATTCCGGTTTGAGCCGAATGGCTTCGTCGTAGTCCGCAATCGCTTGCGGGTATCGCTTTAGAGTCCGATACACGATCCCCCGATTGTTATACAAAACGGGGTCGTCAGGGTTAAAGCGGATCGCGTCGCTATAATCCTTGATCGCGTCTTCATAGCGCCGGTCGTTTACCGCGTCCCAAGCTCGGTTAAAGGCCTCAGCGAAACTCGCTGCGGCGGGCGGCGTTCGAAATGGTGCTGCCGTCGGACTGGGCTTAGGACTGGTCTGTTGAGCCGCCAAAGACGGGTTGGGACTCGCAGTCGGACTTGCGGTCGCCTCGGCGCTCGCGGCTGGCAGCCGAAAAAGAAGAAGCGCCAGACCAAACCATAAAGACAGCTCCACGCGAACGACCCACGGACAGGCCATCGGCGGTTTTGCTACTTTCAGAGCAGGAGGGTTTCTCTCCATGGCATTCGGCGGGGGTTTGAGGCCTTCTACCAGAAAAGACGCATTGTTCAACCCGTTTGCCAGACTTCGCCCCTGTTGTTGGAAACTTCGGGGGGCTGCGTGGCTAAGTGGCGTACCAGAGAACAGCGCAAAAATGACACGCTGTCCCAGCGGCTACGAACAAGTGCCAGACGAAATGGGTATAACGGATATGCTTAGCCAAATAGAAAGCGACCCCACCGGTATAGGCGAGTCCACCCGCGGCCAGCCAGAGCAACCCGGGCAAGGGTACATGCACCCAGAACGCGCGAACGGCAAAAACCGACATCCATCCCATCCCAATATATAAACAGATCGAAACCCAGCGATACCGCATTCCGGTTAACGCTTTAAATCCGATCCCAAAAACCGCAAAACACCACACGGTGGCCAGCAGCACCCAGCCCCAGAAACCCCGTAGCGGTCCGAGGGCGAACGGCGTGTAGGTGCCGGCAATCAAGAGAAAGATCGCGGAATGATCAAAGAGCCGGAAGAGTTTTTTAATCTTGGTACGGGGTAGCGCATGATAAATGGTGGAAGCCAGATAGAGCAACACCATCGTGATCGCGAAAATGATCACTCCGGCTAGACTAAACGGGCTGCCGTGTCGTAACGCCGAGTTGCACAGAAACGGGATGCCACCAAGGATGGCAAGCAAAGCAACTCCAGAGCTCACGCTATTAGCAATCTCTTCCCCCAACGATTGAAAGCGTTCCTCGGTCACGACGGGTTTTGGCATCGCCTTCAATGCCACGGTCGCCGGCAGATTGCTAGGCGCGACTATTGTTAGTGGCGGCTTGTCCGGCGTAGCCCCCGCAATGCTGTGAAACCCAACGGCGAAGCCGGAGAACGTCGGGAACGCGGCAACCGGACACTGCGACCGTGATGCACCTCGCTGGTTCACCTGATATTAGATACTCAAAACTTTAATGTAATTTTAAATTTTATAACTCAATATACTATTGTTATTAGCAATCGTGCGGCGCATTCCGTTCGGCGGTCTTTTTCTCGTCGCTTGCCTTGGCATCGGCCTGACCGAGGCATACCAGGTCAACCCTCTCTATCCGGGCGCCGGGTTCCTCGTGTGTGCGATCGCGGGCCTCGTCTGGAAACAAACGATTCTGATACTAACAGCAACCCTGCTTTTCTTTGGCTTCTGGCAATCGTTTCGGAAGATCACCGATCAAGGCTATGAACTCCAAAATCTGCCTGAGTTAGCCAGCCGCATCCATCGAGTTACTCTGGAGGCCGAGAACGATTCCAAAGCATTTCGTTGGGGCAATCGCATCAAGCAACGGTTCTTGGCGAAGGTCACTGCCGTTGACGCCTATTCGACAAATTTTCGTGTGCAGGCAGAGGTATCCGGGCCGGCAGTTAAATATGGCGACCGGTGCCAAGTCGTGGGTCGATTGGCAGCGCCTGAACGCGCCCTGAACCCGGGAGAATTCGACGAGCGGAGCTACTTACAGCATTTAGGCGTTTACCTCGTTTTAAGCTCGGCGCCGGGAGGCGATCTCGCGATCGCAGGTCACGGCTGGGGTAACCCGATTTTGAAGATTGCTCTTAATTGCCGGCAATCAATTGAAAGGATCCCGACGCTCTCGTTGGAAAATGATCACCCGATCAAGGCGCTGATCGAGGGCGTCACCTTTGGCGACCGATCAGAATTCGACCCCGACTTGCTCACGCTTCTTCAAGACACCGGCACACTCCATCTTTTCGTCATTGACGGTCTAAAGGTAACTCTGCTGGCCGGGATTTCCTGGGTGGCTGCGCGGTTCTTTTGCTTACCGAGACGATGGATTGCCGGCTTCGTCATTCCTTTGCTCGTTCTTTATTGCGCGGCCACCGGGTTATCCGCAGCCGGGTTACGCGCGACGCTCATGGCTCTTTTCATATTGGCTGGGGTTTCGCTCGAACGGCCGGTAGTCCAGTTGAATGCCATGTCGGCATCCGGTTTCATCCTTCTGCTCTACAATCCGGAAGAGCTATTCCAGCTCGGGTTTCAATTGTCATTCTCCATCGTCGCTTTCATCGTGATGGCAGCTCGTCCGCTGACATCATGGCTGGTTCGCCCATTTAGTCCGGACCCGTGGCTACCGAGTCAGCTCATCTCTCCGGCGCGCCGGCTCCAACAAAGATTGATCCATCGAGCTGTCGAGCTTTTTGCTGTCTGCACAATCTGCTGGGTCGCCTCCTTTCCCTTCTCGGTTTTCTATTTCCATCGGATCTCATTCACCAATGTCATTGCCAACTTTTTGGCGGTTCCAGTCGGGACCTGGATTCTATTCACCGCTCTGGCATCAATTCTGGTCTATCCGATCGCAGGCTGGGCGAGCATTTGTCTGAACAACTCCAATTGGCTGTTGGCGCATCTTTTTCTCGTAATCGTGAACGGAACCGCTGCCTTTCCCGGACAAGCCATGAATGTCTCTGGTTGGCCATGGTCAGACGAACCCAAGCTCGTCGTCCTAGCCTCAGGTCGGTCGGAAAGCTTTTATTTTCGCCAGGGCACGATGAAGGGCCTGATTAATCCAGGCAGTTCGTCCAAATACCGGCGAATCACCGAACCATTTCTTCGCAGTGAAGGAGTTAACCATTTGTCTTTCCTTAACTGGACGCGCTCCGATCAAGATCACTCGGGCTCCGCGATGGACCTATCGAAGCACTTCAACATGGCTATCGAATCACCTGCAACTGAGTTTCACTCACGGATGAGCGGGAGCTCGTCCCTACCGTTCGGATCGCGCGATCCGTCGTCGAGAACAACCGTTAGCCGGACGCCGACAGCGGTAGAAAAGATCAGCCTCAACCAGCGAATCACCTGGAAGAACACCGAATCAAACCAGCAGATCGAGCCGGTTATCGAATGTGAGCTCGGATCGTTCGAAATCCTACTGCTTAACATCAATCGCCAACAAATTGAGCGACTACCGAGCGAGACCGTTGACGTGGTGGTCGTTCCCAGTCCTCGCCAATGCTCTTACGCTGAGCTGCTTCGCCGGTTCCATCCGCAAGCCGTCCTCTATCTTCAAGGGAAGCCAGGAAAGGCCCCTCAAGAGACGCCAGTGAAGACCGAGCCAGCAGATCAGTCAGAGATCCCAGTCTGGTTCTTAGGAGAAAAAGGAGCCGTGACGCTGACCTTATCCGACAAATCGCTAGCGCTAAGCAGCTACCTGGGTGCGCGATTGATCTTGCGAAGCCGCAGCCGATAGATCGGTGAATTCTCTGCTGCAAAAGTCTGGTCAAAATCGGTGTCGGGGTACTCGAATTCCCAGTCTTTTTGCTCGAAGAGCGCCCTGGCAAACGCTGCCATCTTTTCAATCTGGCGAAAATAGTCGGAATGATCCGTCTTAACCCAAAGCTCACCTTCGCGCTTTAGCGCGGCGGCTATGGCCGGAAGGAACTCGTCATCCACCAGCCGGCGAACGTGATGTCGCCGTTTCGGCCAGGGATCTGGAAACGACAAATGAAACCGGGAAACTGAATCCGGCGGCAGTAAATACCGCACCGCATAGTCAATTTCTACCCGCAAGACTCGGACATTAGCCAATTTGAGCTGGCAGGCTTTTCGCCTCGTCTTCCGAATACGCCCCAATAGCCGTTCGATACCCAAAAAATTTCTCTCGGGAAACCGTAGCCCGGCATCGATCAGAAACCTGCCTGACCCCGACCCAAAGTCGATCTCGACTCGGTTCTCATTCCCGAAAATCTCGCCAAGGACGAGAGGTTCACCAAGGTCCGACGGGAAAACTTCAAACAGCTCTTCTTGGAGCCTTTCTGGCGGAGCCTCCCCTGCTAAACTCATACAGGAAATTTCACCACAGAGACACAAAGGACACTGAGGACCGCTAATTTAATTGTTTCTTTCAAAGTCTTTGGCACCGACCACCGCTAACTAACAAAAACTATCCGAACCTTTGTGAACTCTGTGTCCCTTGGCCGACGTAGCGATTTTGCCTCTACCGTGGCCAAGGTTGATATCATCGCGAAGTCTGCTCTGTGGTGAAATTTCCGTCATGATCCGACGAAAGGATTGTGTTTCCGCTCTTCGGCGACCGTCGTCATCGGCCCATGTCCCGGGCAAAACACGGTTTCTGCTGCCAGCGTCATCAGTTTTTCCCGATTGTTCTTCAGGGCGAGCGGATACGCATTGGGAGCTCCGCCCATCGAGCCCGCGAAAAGAGAATCGCCAACCACAGCAACCCCGTTCGTCAATCCCTGAATTATGTAGGATGTGCCACCCGGTGAGTGACCGTTGGTGAGCCTTGCTTCCACTTTGAGCCGGCCGATCTCGAACCGGTCACCCTCATTCACTGCCGTCGCGCCGGAAACGGGCTCCCCGGACGGCCCCAGCACGCGAGCCGAGGTTTCTGCCGCAATCTCTTCTAAGGCGGCAACGTGATCCTCGTGCGTATGCGTGATAAAGATCGTCTCCAGCTTTAAATTTTTCAGGTCTCGAATCGCCAAAATGGTCGCTGGTTCTACCCCGGCATCGAACAGTGCGCCGACCCGGGAAGCAGGATCCCAAACCAAATAAGAGTTCACCGTCATCCCGAGTAAATCCGTGTTGATCTGCTCCAGGCCGTCAACGTTGACCGCTTCCGGCTCCCAGCTGCGCTGAAATGATTCCCAGAGCGGCTCCGGTTTAAGCTCCAAGGCAGCGGCCAGCGCTACGATCTCTTCTTTAGTCCCTTTTCCTTGCCGCACTAGCGCTAGCGCCGCCGGATCCAGCTTCGCTCGAGCAGCGACTTCTTGATCGGAAAGCTTGAGTCCACGTTGAGCCTTCCCGGTTATATCCTCAAACAGGTCTTCGAGTGGGATTTTCATAAAATAAAAAGATCGTCTCCCAAGTGAGAAGCCTACCGTCCAGCAAGCACCCAATCCCGTCAACCTTGCGGTGAGCCGTCAGAGATGGCGGCAAAGTAATCAGTGGGAGGGGAGCCGCTTTGCTGCCACCTCTGACAGCTCGCCACCACAAGGTTACCCACCCTTCTGCAGGGTCCAAACCTCCCCGTCACCCATCCGTTTGACCACCACCTGTGTCGGCCGGATATCCAGGACCCGGTAAGTTTGGCCGGGCTCATCCGGCAATGTAAAATCATGATCCAGCTCGATCTTGATTTTTTCGCCGGTCGAGTTCACCACCAGGACAACATAGGCGCCATGCTCCCGGGTGGGGATACCTTTGATTAAAGAGATCGTCTGGCCGGTCCGCTCATGTCGCAGCTTGACCATCGATGCGTCAACGACATTTCCGTCCTTGTCATCAACGCTGCGAGCTTCGACATCCACGACCCGATAGCTCATCCCTTTCAGCTGGTCGCCCACCGTGACCGTGTAGGTCGTCCCGTCGGCATTCTGAAGAGTGGCTTTTTTCCCGTGCACTTCTTCTAACGTGACCGGCAAAAACGCTTCTTGTACCTCCGCCACACTGAGTTTGCCGGCTATTGACGTGGCGCCCGTCTTGTTAGTTGGAGGTGTCTGAGCCGGGGTATTGGCAGCGACAGAGCCGGCGGGAGTTGGCATCTTTAAAATATCGGCGTCGGAAATCGTGGGCGGTGTACCTTCGGGGCTCGCCCCTGGCGAAGCCGCCGCCACCGCAGTAGCGCTTGGAGACGGAGCTGGCGCATGCTTGAGCAACTCCGCGATATCATTAAATCCTTTAGCCGCCGCCACCACTTCAGCCGTTTGCCCTGCTTGGTCGGTCAGCGAGGCATCCGCTCCGGCTTGGAGTAGCGCTTCCACGATATCTTTGTCCCCTTTACCCGCCGCTAAAATTAAAGGGGTACGCCCGTCGCTGGCTCTAAAATCGACTTCCGCGCCGTTATCCAGCAGGACTTTAACCGCATCTTTCCTCTCCATGAGCGTAGCCACCAGCAACGCTCGATCCAGTTCCAACTTCGTGTGCGCCGCCAGTATTTCGATGCATTTGGCGTTCCCTTGATAAGCAGCCTTCAAAACTGCGGTCCAGCCATTGTTATCCTGCCGATTCGGATCAGCTCCCCGGGCGATGAGCAGCTTTAGAATCTCCGGTTGATTGTTCTCGGCCGCTAACATGAGCGCAGTGACGCCATCGCGGCCAGCCGCATTCGGATCCGCTTTCCGGTCGAGAAGCAACTTGATGATATCTTGGCGGCCCCGCTCAGCGGCTACCATGAGGCCGGTATAACCGGCCGTGTTCGGTGTATTGACGTCAAACCCAGCCGCCAGAAATAAGCCCAATGCCTTTTGATCGCCTTCCGCAGCTGACCGAACAAAATCATCCCCGTTAAATTGGAAATTCAGAGACGTTAGTTGCTTAATCAGATCTTCTTTCGATTTACTGCAGCTCGGGAATGGCAGCAGGATCAGGGTCGCTAGCACCGCTTGTATAACTCGCAAGCCCGTCACCCGTTTTTTATCGGCCAGTCGTGCGATAACGAGGTGAAACCGGACGCGGGCGGTTTGGAACAATGCCATGAAGGTGGTTGATAAATAACCGAATCTGACTACCGAAACACCGCTTGTCCCCCATCTTTTCCAATCTGCCGCCTCAGCCGGAAGATATGAGCTGGACGCGAATTAGGATCAAGCATGACGAAATTGCGGCGACCTCGCCAAACGAACCGTTCGTTGGTTAGTAAATCCTCCACTTGGTAGGCCTCATTCTCACCGATCCCGAAGCGATCAATCGGAATCGAAGCAAACCCGCTCTGCATGTGGAAAGGATCTAACGACACGGCTACCAAAATAATGTTGTCTAAGCTGGAAGTGGCCTTCGAATAGAGGAGAATCTGATCGTTTTCAACTAAACTAAACTCCAGGTTTTCGTAAATCTGCAGCGCCCGATTTTCGCGCCGGATCCGATTCAATTGAGTGACATAAGCCTTAATGTTACCTGGCGCATTCCAATCTCGTTCTTTAAACTGATACTTCTCGGAATTGAGATATTCTTCTCGATTCGGGATCGGTACATTCTCACACAGCTCGAAGCCGCTGTAGATCCCGTAGACTGTGCTTAATGTGCTCGCCAAAACCGCTCGGATCATAAAGGCAGGGCGGCCGCCGGTCTGCAAGAAGATTGGGAGAATATCAGGCGTGTTAGTGAAAAAATTACCTCGGAAATAGTACTTCATTTCACTAGTGCAAAGCTCGGTCAGATATTCAGTGAGCTCGGACTTATTATGGCGCCAAGTGAAATAAGTGTAGGACTGGGTAAAGCCGGCTTTAGCCAAAGCTTTCATCATCTTCGGGCGGGTGAACGCTTCCGCAAGAAAAATAACGTCAGGATAATCCACCCGGATCTCACTAATTAACCACTCCCAAAACGCGACCGGCTTCGTGTGCGGATTGTCGACCCGAAAAACCCGCACATTCTGTTTAACCCAAAAGAGAATCACGGACTTCATCTCTTCCCACAGCGCCCGCCAGTTGGGGTTATGGAAATTAAGCGGATAGACATCCTCGTATTTCTTGGGAGGATTTTCTGCGTACTTAATCGTGCCGTTGGGCCGATGAAAGAACCACTCCGGGTGTTCGGTTACATACGGATGGTCCGGTGAACAATTGATCGCAAAATCGAGGGCGACTTCCATCCCACGAGCCCGGATCTCTTTTACTAACCAATTGAAGTCCTCCAGAGTGCCTAACTCCGGCTCAACCGCTTTGTGACCTCCGAACTTGCTGCCGATCGCGTAGGGAACGCCGGGGTCATCGGGCTCGGCGGTAACCGAATTGTTTTTTCCTTTTCGTTTGGTGAAGCCGATCGGATGGATCGGAGGAAAATATATGACGTCGAATCCCATCGCTTTGGCGTCGTCTACTCGCGGTAGACAATCCCGAAACTTGGAACCTTTGTCAGCCAAGCCTTGAGCGGAACGAGGAAAGAATTCATACCAGGCGGCAAAGACCGCTTCCGGTCGATCCACAATTACCTTCAAATAAGGAGTAAACTCGGTGCTAAGCGTCCGGTCCGGCCAAGCGGCCATTAGTCCGGTTAGCTCGATGTTTCTGGCTATCTCCAGCCCACCGGCAGCATCGGCTTTTCTCAATTCACCCGCGAAGCCCAGCAGGCGTTCTTTGTCCGCTTTCCATCCAGCTCGCGCTGCGGTTTTCTCGATCAGAATCGCCCCTTCTTCTATCTCGGTGGCCAACTCCGTGATGCCAGCACTAAATTTTTTCTCATATTCGGCCCGCCACGATCCAAACTCATCTCCCCAGGCCTCGATGGTGACCTCGTATTCGATATTCTCAACGAAATGGGCAATACCTGACCACCGGTCATTTTCGCCGGGGCTCATCGGCGTCTCCCACCAATCCGGCGCTTTGCATGGCCGCCATTTTAAGACAGCGGCCACTAAGTCGTGTCCATCCTTAAAAATATCCGCTGATACGTTCAGTTCCTGGTCAACAATTCGTTTCAGAGGATAGCGACCGCCATCGAGGAATGGCGCAAGATTCTCAATCACCACACTCGGGAACCGTTCCGAGGATGCTTGTGTCGTCGTATTCACGCAGCGTTTGGGAGGGGCTTCGGTTTGTCAGGAAGTTCAGTTAAAAAATCCTCGAAGAAACTAAAGCCTGGCAGCAAGGAAGCAACCTCTCGCAAATTCTCGATTGCCGGACCGATATGGCGAAGAAATTCCGGTTTCTGCCGTCGCACGCCAATGACGCCATAGGCTCCCAGCGCCTGCAAAAGTCTTTGCAAGGCACAACGAAGAAACAGATCCACGAATTCGTCTCGCGAGCCGCGATGATCGTAACCTTCCAGATAATAGTCGATCAGCTCCTCTCGTTCGGCCTTGGATAACGTCACATAGGGATCATACAACAGAGAGGCGAGGTCATATGCCCCCAAGCCAGGGCGCATCCCTTGAAAATCAATCAGATAGGCTTGTTCGTCACAAATCAGAATGTTTTGCGATTGGAAATCTCGGTGGATCAGCACCCGAGGGTAAGCCGCCAGCTGTTCAGCTAAATCGGTGAATTCGGGTCTGCTGGCGGTCTCGCGAATACGCGCTTCATCGATTCGGAAACAGAGCTGGAAACAGTTTTGAAATCCATATTCTTGTTCCCACCGGAACAAGTTGGCATCGAACTCCGGCGGGCCATTCGGCGGCAGCCGGACCGCCGCATCGGTCTTATGCAAAATCAACGCCTCATCCAGCGTGCGGCGGTAAAGTTCGCCCCGAGCTTCCCAGTTTTCGGTTCGATGATGCCAAAGATCTTCGTCCCCGAGATCTTGTAACCAGATCGAGCCCTGTTCTTCATCGTGAAAGTAGATCAGGGGGGCATTGATCCCGATCCCACTTAAGAAATTGGCTATTGCCACAAACCGGGCATTCTCTCCTCGATCAATCCGGTACTTAACCAGGATCAATGAAGCATCCGCGCCAAACCGGATTCGATAATACTTTCGATCCGAGCCTCCCTTTTCGATAGGGTGAACGTCAAACGCCCCGTCTTGGTAGTGAGGAAATCGCAGCCGCGTTTCGCTAATCAATGACTCCAGGCTCATACACTCATACAAAGTCGTACTGGTCAAAAGCGCCCTCACCAACCTCTCTCCCCGCGACGATGCACTCCTTCAGCTCGACCCGGGTCCGGATAATTGAATTTGGCCAAGCGATCGCATTACGCAGCTTTGCCTCACTTTCAATCAAGGAATTGGCTCCCACCCAACTATCGGCGCTAATTTCGGCGCCGGGACTAACCTTAGCCGTGGGGTCGATTGACCCAGGCCAATCGGGTTCCGGCAAAAACACTGGGCGCCAGGCTTCCCTGGCAGCCACTCTGTGGATTCGCAAATACTCCGCCCGGTTCCCGATATTAAACCATTTGCCTTCATCAAGTATCGCTCCACCGATTCGCCCGCCACGGCGTATCCAATCCACCAGCACCGGAATAAAAGAGATCTTTTGATCAGCCGGGATTTCGGCGACCGCCGCGGGACTCCAAATCGAGATATTCGCGAAATCGAACTGCCCGGGGATTCCAGTCTTGAGCACCTGGCGCACATCGATCACCAGGCCGGCGGCGTGATCGAATGTAATGTGGGTCGCCAAACCGGTGGTCCGTAAAGCCAGCGTTACATCGTGCGCTCCGGCAAAGTGAGCATCCGCCAGCCCGCCAAGATCAAGGTCGGTCAAGAGATCTCCACTGTAGACAAAGAACGGCCCATCTCCGATCAGGCCAGCGCCATTCCTGATACCGCCGCCGGTCTCCAATAAATCCGGTTCGTAAATCAGCCGGACTTCCCGGCCGCGATAGGCGCCCAATTCGAACAGGCGGCTTAGCTGGTCCGGCAAGTGGTGAGTATTGATTACGAAGCGCTCGACTCCATAGGCAATCAGATGATCAAGCGCGAAAGTGATAATCGGTTTCCCGAAAATTGGTAACAGAGGTTTAGGAACTAAATCGGTTAAAGGCCGAAGTCTGGTACCCAACCCTGCACCGAGCACAAACGCCGTGCGAATGCGAGGAGCCATGAACGGGGGAACCCTAGTCAAGGTCGCTGCTCGATGTAAAGAGAAAGGAGTTCAAGGAGTACAGGAGTTCAGGAGTTCAGAATGAATGGCGGACGCTGGGCCGCAAAAGCGATAAGCGCTTTTATATCCGAGACAAAATCACCTTCGGTATCTTCGAGGACATCCGGCCTCCCACATTCTGAACTCCTGAACTCCCGATCTCCTGAACTCCTTCGAGATTTGACTTGTGGCTCCACCGCGGTAAAGGGGGGCGACACCCCGTCACACCATGAGATTGCTTGCCCTAGTTTTTCTCCTTGGCTTCTCGTTTGCCTCGGCGCTCGCTCAGAGCTCGAATTCGCCGGTTATCACGATTCGTAAAGGAACTGCCACCGTGGTGGAAGTGAAAGACATCAGCGGTTCAGCCTCGGCGAACGCCATTGCCGTCTTGAAGAATGATATCGAACTATCCGGGTACCTCTCTCTCGGAGATAATGCCACCGCCACCATCGCGATCAGCGGCACGGCACCCGGGAGTGGTTTCTCCGGGCAGGCAATGGAGAAGAGCGGCAGCGTGGTGCTGCAGAAGAGCTACTCCGGCGATACTCGACGCGCGGTCCATCAATTCATCGATGACTTGATCGAGACCGTTGCCGGCCAGAAAGGAATGGCAACGTCACGAATTGCTTTCGTGGCGAACCGGACGGGGCATAAAGAGATTTATGTAGCCGATTACGACGGCGGAAATGCGGTTCAACTCACCCACGACAACGCCATCAGCGTGAGTCCCGACCTGTCGCCTGACGGCCATAGATTGGCTTACACCGGGTATCAGAGCGGTTACGCAGATATCTACTTGGTCGATCTGGCCAGCGGCTCTCGCAACCGGATCATCAAATATCCTGGCACCAATTCCGGCCCAGCCATCTCACCGGATGGATCTCGGATCGCCTGCACCATGAGTAAAGACGGGAATCCGGATATCTACGTCACCGGTATCAACGGCGATTCGCCCCGGCGGATCACCCGCACTCATGCCACCAACTCTTCCCCGACGTGGTCGCCCAATGGCAGCGAACTGATTTATTCGTCCGACGAACGCGGAGGACCGCAGCTCTATCGGATCTCATCTGGGGGCGGTTCCGGGCGGTTGTTGTCAACCGGGTTCGGATATTGCACGGAGCCGAACTGGTCACCGGACGGGAAAAAAGTCTGCTATAACGTCCGAAGCGGCGGTTCCTTTGAAGTGGCGGTGACCGACCTGGAATCTGGCGCAACCAAGGTCGTGACCGGGGATGGCGAACGTCCGGCTTGGGGTCCCGACTCCCGGCACGTAATATTTGGCCGAGGCTCCGGTCTTTTTATGATTGACACGGTCAGCGGGAAGGAGGCTCGAATTGTCGGCGACCTGGGACAAATCTCGGAACCGACCTGGTCCCACTAACTCAATACGCTCGACCATGAAAAACAAATCGCTCCTAGTGGCCATCCTCGCAGCAGCCCTCACTGCTTGTCAGACGCTACCGAAGCAGGAATATGCCGGCGTCGAAGGCGACACAGTGAATGGCACTCCGTTGCCGGAACGACAAGAAGGGACGTCTTTCTTCGGCAGCAATGTTTCGAGAAATCAATTCCCGCCAGTCTATTTTGCTTACGACAGCTCCGAGATCCAATCCTCGGAAACCGGCAAATTGCATCAGGTGGCCGATTTCATGAAGAGAGCGCCGAACAATATCATTCTGGCGGGGTTCACCGATGAACGCGGCACGGCTGAATACAATCGCGCCCTTGGTGAAAAACGGGCTCAAGCGACCAGAAACTACCTGATCTCGCTCGGGGTTTCGGGCTCAAGAATCCAAACCGTGAGCTTCGGCATGGAAATGCCAGCCGACCCCGCACACAACGACGCCGCCTGGGCCAAGAACCGCCGGACCGAGACAGGAGTGATCAAATAGAGGGTGGGTGTGTTCGCAAATGGACCTAGGCGCCCCATATGGCTTATAGGCCTATCGGTCCTATTTGTACCCAAACCCCTCGCTACGGCAGACCTATCTGGCCACCACGCCCATTGACAAAGCCTATCTTAAGAGTTTACCCAGAGCCTTTTAAAGGTTACTAATTTGGCAGACGGAATTCATAGCGCGTCCCGTCCCATGGCCGCTGGCCGCAGCATGGAAGATCTGCATCTGCTCGAAGACGAAGCCTTAGTTAGTCGTACCCAGGCTGGTGACACCCAAGCGTTTGATGTGCTTTGGCACAAGTACAGTCCGCGGATCTACTCGCTCGTGTACAACATGACCTCGAATCACGAGGACGCGAATGATCTGTTGCTTGAGGTTTTTGCCAAGGCCTTTCGCGCTATCAGCGGTTTTAAAGGAAAATCCAGTTTTTACACCTGGATCCACGCCATCGCCGTGAATATGACGATCAATTTCGTCAAAAAACGGGGGCGCCGGTTCCAGATGAGCCTGGATGACTTCGACTCCAACATCCATAACGACAAAGAATTCATCGAGTTAACCGCTTCAAATACCCCGATTCGGGAGGTCGATCTCTCAGAACTTCAACAGAGATTGAACGAAGCGATGATGAAGCTGTCTGTTGAGCATAGAGCAGTCGTGACCATGTTCGACATCCAGGGGATGCCGCACGCGGAAATCGCTAAGGTTTTGGGAGTACCCGAAGCGACAGTACGCTCAAGACTGTTTTACGCACATCGACAGTTGCAGAATTATCTCGAAGAGTTTAGAAAGCAATGATGCTCGACGAACAGCAGGTACAGCAGCTACTTCGACTCAAGCGTTTCGAGCAACCCCCCCCGGGTTATTTTGAACAGTCCTTGGATGAGCTCCATTACCGAATGCGGATGAGCTCTGGACGCAACCGCTCCGAACGCTTTAGTCGGTTACAGGAATTTCTCTCAACCCTTAACTCGTTCCGGGTTCCTCAAGCCGCCTATGCCGGCGCGTTTGCGATCTTCCTTGTGGTCGCGACGCTGATGGGAACCGGCGTCTGGTCCCCCCGGCCAAATTTTGCACTCTATAATGCCACCGCGTCCGCCGACCAAAATGACAATGCGGGGATTATCGGCGGCAAGATCCAACTAAGCGCTTTGAGGTCCGGCCGTCAGGAGATTTTCCCAACGATCAAACCGTCGGACTCAGTCACTCCAAGGTACATCCTGGACGGTCAACCGGTCAGCTACAATACAGCTTCCAGTTTCTAGACTTTACACCTGGCGGTTCTGTCCGGCTGGTTACGGACCCAACGGACCCTAGGGTCCCCTAAATAATGATAAACGATTTCTCATGGCGATAATTGGTGGCTCAGCCGGCAATCGTCTTGTGAGCGGAAGCGCGCCCTGGGCGCTGTTTTCCTCTATTCTCCTGATTGCCAGCCTCGCCGGCTGGAACCGCGCTCAGGCTGAAGAAACGTTTTCTGCGGTCGCGAAAGACGTCCAAGCCGTCTTTGAGAATAACAAAGACGCGATCGTGAAGATTGAGTCTGAGGACGGTAATGGCCGGTTGGTAGGAACCGGCTTTTTTGTTAGCCCGACCGGGATGATTTATACCTCGTACCACGTTGCCGGGGAGTCGGTGGACATCGTGGCCGAGTACGGCGCCAACCGGTATCCAGCGCGGAGATTGGTGGCAGACATTCGCAGCGGTCTCGCCATTCTCAAGATCGACGCGGTTGCTCCTACTCCTTATATTCCTCTCGGTGATTCTGACCAGATCGGCACTGCCAGCGCCGTGGTGATCCTTGGGTTTCCCTTGGATCAATCGGTCACTCCAAACTATGGCGTTGTGGGAGGCCTAGATCAGGGGCGTGACAACCGTTATTTCGCTACCACTTTGATTCGAGCCAATATCGCTGCTCAGCGTGGCGAAGAAGGGGCCCCGCTTTTAAATCTGGATGGGAAAGTGGTCGGTATCGTGGTCGGCAGTGTCGATGACCGAACGGCTTGCTATGCGCTACCGATAAAGGCCGCGGGGAAAGTGCGATCCGACTACACGCGTTTCGGCGAAATCCGGCAAGGTTGGGTCGGGGTCGATGTCCTGGAGAATGAACAGACCGAACGTGATTCCAAGGTCGTTATCAAGGGGATCGAAGATAATTCACCGGCCCATATCGCTGGCCTTCAACCCGGTGATATTCTGTTATCCATCGGTGCAATGAAGATCCACTCGATTCCGGACATTCGGACGGCGTGCTTCTTCCTAACAGTAGATCAAAAGGTGCCGATCACGGTCTACCGTGCGGGCCAAGAGGTACAGGTTGACGTGATCCCGACTGAGCAACAGGCGGGGACAGTGCCCGTACCCTTATTCGCGCCAGGGTATCTGCTGAACAGCGAAAGCTCGCTGCGGTTGCATATCGAGAATTAAGGGCCACGGAAGGACCGCATCCTCTCGATCCGTAAACGGTAGGGACGAGCTCCCGCTCGCCCTAGGGGCCTGATCCGGTAGCGACGACTGTCCCGCGATGCCCCTGATACTGAACGCGAACGAATCAAATCGAAGAGATTGCCTGTTTCTTAACTCCAAGAGCAGTCGCCATCCGAGCGCTGGGATGGCGACTGCGCGCTGAAAAAAAGTAACACCTGTCGCTTCGGGCGCGTCATTTCGTAGCGAACACGACCAGGATAAGGAGACAGTCGCCGCTACCGGTCGGGAGCCCCGGGCCGAGCGGGAGCTCGTAGCACCGCCACTGCCCCTAACCGAGAAATTCCACTTGTCAGATGGGACATTCTGAGGCAAAAGCTTTCCCCCATGTACGGTTCCGTCTCCGGGCAAGGCCGGTTTTTACTGGCTTTCTCGATGCCGGCACTTAAGGTTGGCAACCCAAGGCATGTCTAAAGTTGAGCTCCAAAAAGCAGATCTCTCCTTCGAGGCAGCCATGGAAAGATTAGAACAAATCGTTAGCCAGATGGAATCGTCCAAGCTGCCATTGGCAGAACTGCTGCTGCGATATGAGGAAGGCACTAAGCTCATTGCTGTTTGCAACGAGCATTTGGGCGCGGCGGAAAACCGGATCGAAACTCTGACTCGAACTCTATCTAATAAGGTTCAGGGTGCGGCCACGGAACGACCTAAGGATCCAATCACAAATTCAACGAATGAAAACAGCCTCTTTTGACCCAAGCTCACGTAACCTGCTGAGCCAGATCGATTCGCCAGCGGACCTCAAGAGATTGCAAGAAGACGATCTGCCGTTGCTGGCTCATGAGATTCGCGATGAATTGATTTCGGTTTTATCTCAGACCGGCGGTCATTTGGGGCCAAATTTAGGCGTTGTCGAGCTCACGATTGCGCTCCACCGAGTCTTCAATACGCCAGGAGACAAGCTTCTGTTTGATGTTAGCCATCAGGGTTATGTGCACAAATTGCTGACTGGCCGGCGGGATCGATTTTCAACCATCCGGCAATACCAAGGCCTCAACGGTTTTCTTCTTCGCACTGAGAGCGAACACGATTGCTACGGCGCAGGTCACGCCGGTACCGCCCTATCCGCTGGGCTCGGAATGGCCGTAGGCCGTGACCGCCGCGGTAGCAAAGAGAGTGTCGTGGTCGTCGCCGGCGATGCCGCCTTCACTTGTGGAACCAGCTACGAAGCGCTCAATAACGTTGCCGATCATACGAAGCGCTTCATCGTCGTGCTGAACGATAACGAATGGTCGATCGCCAAGAACGTTGGCGCGATTGCCAACTACCTGAATCGGATTCAGACGAACGACGCCTACAGCCATTTACATGACAAGGCGGCCAAGTTTGTCGAAATGATCGGCGGCAAATTCGCCCAGAAACTCGCCGCGAAGGTCGAGGAAGGTGTAAAGCATCTTTTGTTGCCGAGCGTGATTTTCGAAGATCTCGGGTTACGCTACTATGGGCCAATCGATGGTCACGACATTCCGCTCCTGATCCGGACTTTTGAGTTTTTGAAGCGGCAACAGGAGCCGGTGCTACTGCACATCATCACCCAAAAAGGGAAGGGTTACGCCCCTGCAATCGCTAAGCCGGACAAGTTTCATGGCTTGGGCAAGTTCCAGAAAGAGAGCGGCGAGACGGCCAAAGCCAGTACTCCTACTTACTCTGAACTCTTGGGGCAAACCTTGGCGAAGTTCGCGGATAGCAACAAAAAGATCATGGCCATCACCGCGGCCATGCCCTCTGGAACCGGGTTATTTCATTTTGCGGCTAAACATCCGGAACAATATTTTGATGTCGGTATCGCCGAAGAACACGCGGCGCTCTTCGCCTGCGGTCTGGCTACCGACGGATTTAAGCCGTTCCTGACGATCTACTCTACGTTCATGCAGCGCGCGTACGACATGGTTATTCATGACATCGCGCTCCAAAACTTGAACGTCGCCATCTGCATGGACCGAGCAGGACTCTCAGGTGACGATGGGCCGACCCACCACGGGTTGTTCGATATCGGTTACCTGCGGCATGTGCCGAACATGGTGCACATGCAGCCAAAGGATGAAGAAGAATTCGCCGACATGCTTTGGACGATGGCCAACTACAATCAAGGCCCAATCGCGATTCGCTATCCTCGCGGCGCCGGGACCGGAGCCGCACCAAAAGCGCAACCGAAGCTTCTTGAAATCGGAAAAGCCGAAGTGGTGCGTCATGGCCAACAAGTAGCGTTGCTGGGTCTCGGCAACATGTTCAGCTTAGCGGAAGAGGTAGCAAAACAGCTGGAAGCAGAGGGCGTATCCGTTGCTCTAATTAATCCACGCTGGATTAAACCGCTCGACACCGGCACCATCGAGTTTTTCGCCCGGGGCGTGGATGTGATGTGCACCTTTGAAGATCACGTACTCCACAACGGTTTTGGTTGTGCGGTCATGGAGCACCTCGCGGAAAATCAGATCACCACTCCAGTGGTGCGGATCGGCTGGCCCGACCAATTCGTCGAGCATGGCTCGATCAATATCCTGCGCGAGAAGCATGGCATCACTGCCAATGCCGCCCTGGAAAAGATCCGTCCATTTCTCAAGAGTAAGCTCGGCGCGAAACAACCGCGCTCGGCGGCTTAGGTGGGACAGTCCCGATAGAGCATATTCCGCGGGGTGGCCCAGGAGTAATCAGCAATTCAGGAGTTCAGGAGTTAGCGTAGGGCGTCCAGCTAAGTTTCAAGTGAAAAGGGGATTTATTCTTGCCGAGAATTCCAGAATGTGAGCAGTGACCCAGCGCGTAGCGCTACGACCTCCTGAACTCCTCTCTTACTGATTACTTTCGAACCACCTCACGAAGTATGCTCGGTGCTGAAATTCAGCTACCGTACACGCTATGGCGCCAACGATTGTAGCGACCGATCTTTCTAAGGCCTATCGCACTTACAAAAAGCGCTCCGGACTAGTTGGAGCGCTGCAAGGTCTGGTGCACCGGGACTTCGAGGAGACCCGCGCCGTCGATCGGGTTTCGTTCTCCATCGAGCAGGGCGAATTCGTCGGTTTTCTGGGCCCAAATGGCGCCGGGAAAACCACGGTGCTAAAGATGCTTTCAGGGTTGCTGGTTCCGACTTCCGGCGCCGCCTCCGTTTTGGGGTACACGCCTTGGGACCGAAAACCAGAGTTTAAACGGCAATTCAGCCTCGTGCTCGGCCAAAAGAATTCACTCTGGTGGGATCTACCGGCTCGCGAATCGCTCGAGCTGAACCGCGCCATCTACCAGATCCCCAGAACGACCTATCAAAAGACCGTGGACGAATTAGTCGAACTGCTCGACGTCCGCGATAAACTCAATGTGATGGTGCGCGAGCTTAGTCTAGGCGAACGGATGAAGATGGAATTGATCTCCGCGTTCCTGCATCAGCCGAAGATTCTTTTCTTAGACGAGCCCACCATCGGTTTGGATGTTGTCAGCCAAAAGAATGTGCGTGAATTCCTGCGTCATCATAGCGAAGAAAGGAAAACATCAACCATCCTAACGAGCCATTACATGCAGGACATTGCAGAGCTCTGCCAACGTGTCCTGATCATCGATCATGGCCGCGTCTTTTTCGATGGCGAACTCTCCGAGATCATCGAGCAGTTCTCAGGTCACAAATATCTGCAATTCACCTTTCGTACGCCAACCCCTTATCAGCCGAGCTGGGGCGAAATCGTCAGTCAATCGGGTGCGTCCATCACCTTGAAAGTTCTTCGTGAAAAAGTGACCGACATCTGCCAGGACATTCTGGCTACCGGCAACGTCCGGGATTTTAGTGTGGAAGAAGAACCGATCGAAGATATCATCCGAGAGATTTTTGAGCGACAACATGCGCGGGTGGCAAGCGGCGCAGGCCAAACGCCAATCGAAGTGGCGGGTAGGAAGTAATCAGCGGGAGGGGAGCCGCTTTGCAATTTGGCAGATCTATCGGTTAGTCAAGGAGGCGGCTCCCGAGAATTACCGATGACTCGGAATTCACCGCTGGCATCGATTCGCTTGCGCGGGGACAGTTGCTCCGGAGGCCTTGGACTAAAAGGCGATGCGCTGGACCATTAGCGGGAGCCGCCTCCCTGATCCACCAATAGACCTGCCGCACTGCAAAGCGGCTCCCCTCCCACTGATTAGTGATCACTGATTACTTCCGGACCACTTCGACGACCATGATCGCCGCCAGCCGCCCGCCTCTGAATGGCGCGCACAATGAGCGTGGCCGCACAGGCTGCGCCGTAACCGTTATCGATATTCACCACCGTGAGGCCGCTTGAACAGCTGTTCAACATCGTCAGCAATGCGGATACGCCCTCCATGTTGAGGCCGTAGCCGACGCTCGTCGGTACCGCAATGATTGGGCAGGATAAGAGACCGGAGATAACGCTGGGTAAAGCACCCTCCATTCCGGCCACTACAATCGCAACATCACAAGCCGCCAGTTCATCCGCCGCGCGGATCGTCCGTTGCAATCCTGCCACGCCGGCATCGTTGACGACCTTTGCTTCGATGCCCATCAATGACAGCGTTACCGCCGCTTCTTCTACTACGGCCAAATCAGCGGTTCCGGCCCCCACGATTCCGACGGTCGCGGCCAGCTTCGGGAGCGGCTTCCGCTCAATCGTTAAGCACTGCGATCGCTGATGATAAATCCCATCCGGATGCACCAGGATAACTGCATCCGCCTTGGCTTTGGAAACTCGAGTGGCTAGGGCGACGCCATTCCGATCAGCTAGAACCCCGAGGATAGCGATCAACTCCTGCTCAGTTTTTCGTTCACCGAAGACAGCCTCAGGCAAACCGCGCCGGCCCAATCGGGCGACATCGACCTTAGCGAATTTTAAATCGACCGTATCTTCATTCATTGCAAACGGATGTGGTAAGGTCGAAAAACATCATCGCGGCACGCGGGGACGCGCCCTCCCCGTCGCCGGTGGAGCTGCAACTTCTGAATGGAAGCCACCCGCTCCACGCGCCTACTTCTGAGTTGATGCACTGGGTTGCTCGTGAGCGACCGCCGCGCTGCCTAACCACAAGCGCATTGGCACCATGGCAGAACGTTGAAAGCCATGTTTTTCAAAAAAGGTCAGCGACTCCTCGCTGACTCGGTCCGTGAGTAAAGTAATCCGCAGAAAATCTTTTTGTTTTGCATACTCCATTGCGGATTTGAGCAGCTCACCGCCAAAACCCTGGCCACGAAAGTCCTTATGGATGATCAAGTCTTCCAGCAGGATAACGAACCCGCCTTCCGCAGTGCTGATGGTGAACAGCAAGTTAATCATCCCAATGATTTGGGCTGCGCTTCGCAGCACCAGGATACGACCGCGGCTTGGTTGCTCCAGAATCAGACGTAAACCGCGGATTTGCGAATTGTAATCCGGCCGAAAATCCGATTCCTGGGCAAAAAGGTCCATCAAAAGCCGGGCTAACAATGGCAGATCTTCTATTGTGGCAGGTTCAATACGGGTCAGACCGAGCATCGCGCCATTAAGATGCCAAAGGAAGCACGAATCCGAAAGCTAAAAGCGCGCGGCCGATTGGCTCCCCAGCAGACCTAGTCGCCACCGCCAAAGAGTAGTTGTCTATCTAAGACCGATAGGCGAGGATCGCGCACACGCTCACCAGAGCGGCACCCCTCATGATTTGGCTAGCGATCGTGATCCTTTGTTATCTCATCGGTTCGTTCCCGAGCGGATACCTGGTCGGGAAGAGCCAAGGTATTGATATCCGTCAACATGGTAGCGGGAACATTGGCGCAACCAACGTTCTCCGAGTGATGGGGAAGAAGTGGGGTTACTTAGTCTTCCTGTGCGATTCCCTGAAAGGCCTTATCTCAGTCAAACTCGGGATGCTGCTCGCCGCCGGGGCGGGACTCGATATCACGCTCGCCGGAGTAGTTGCCGGTATTTGTTGTATTATCGGCCACAACTACACCTTCTGGCTCCACTTCAAAGGAGGCAAAGGGATCGCTACCTCGATCGGGGTATTGCTGGCCATTGTGCCGATCCTTATTGTTTTGATCGTTCTCCTAGTCTGGCTCGCCGTCTTTTTTGTTTGGAAATACGTTTCTCTCGCCTCCATCTGCGCTGCTCTTAGCTTGCCGCTGATCATTCTGGCTCTGTTCCCGTTTGTGGCGCACGGGAACTACACGGTCCTTTTGATCTTCTCGCTCATCGTCGCAGCACTCGCCGTCTGGAGACATCGCTCGAATATTGATCGGCTACTTCATGGAGAAGAGAACCGTTTCGGGACCAAGTGCTGAGCCTGGATTGCTCGAAAATCTCTAGAGATTTTCGAGCAATCCAGGCTATCATTGAGTCAATGGGGACGACCGCGGAAGGAGTCCCCAACACCCAAAGCGCCTGGGAACTGGCTACGAACGCAAAGATCGAGTCGCCCATTATCCAAGCGATTTATTCGATCCTGTACGAAGGCTTACCACCTGGGGAAGCATTGAACCGTCTCCTCTCCCGCGGCCTGAGGCCGGAGGCAGATTGACGGCAGATGTGGCAAGCCGCTAACGGCGCAGCGAGGCACCAGCGCGCGCCACCCCTCCCTTTGCCCCCGACTTACAGCGCATCTCCCCTCCCAGGTATAGCCGCAACCGCCGCCACCAGGACCTCCAACCGGTCGGCCAACTTCCCAATCAGCCCTAACATCCGGCCGGCAAAGATGGCGGCATCGCCGACTTCACCGACCCTGGATATCTTTTTCCCAACAAAAATCGCGGGGATGCTTTCGTCGATGGCATCAGAGATCATCCTGGCGGTAACTAACGGCACCTGCTTCTTCTGACAGAGGTTCGCGATCATTGCTGATTCCATATCCACCACCACCGAGCCCAGGGATCGGTTGAGCGACCATTTATCCGAACCCGACGCCACCTTTCCCACCTGGACAAAAGGGCCGGTCGCATCGGCGATCTTCTTTTGGCTAAGAAGCTTTCCGATCTCAGGATCCGTGTAGTTCGTGGAAAGAACAAAATCACCGGCTTCGAGCAGAGACCTGGTTGCGCCGGCGAAGCCAGAACTGATCACCATCCCCGGTTGGATTAACTCCATCGTCCGTTCAACCTTGGAGATACCCGCGCCCCCGATCCCGACAAAGCCAAGGGAAACATCTTGCCCTGCGAAAGTACCTCGCGGTATTCCCGCCTCGGGCGCGGTCCAGCGAATGCGTCGCCGCACCGCTCGAGCTTCTTCCGGTAAGGCGAAAATCAGCAGCAACATCGGATCAGCTCTGAACTTTAATCTGCACGGTGACGACGCACATTTTCGACGAAAGCGAAGGGCTAACCTCCGGCAGATCCTTGAACCCGTCCGTAACCGCGTCAATGAAGGTTTTTCGGCTCTCCTCCGGGATCTCGGCCACCAGATCCGTGGTCGCACCGGTGATCGATTGTTTCGTCACCGCGCTTCCACCCAGCCGGACGGCCAGGTATTTCACTCGGGCAATCTCGGCGTCTAATTGCGACTTCAAGACCGACAATTCAACCGTAGATCCGGACAGGTTGGATCCGCCCAGGATTTCGTCCATGCGTTGTTTGATTGAGTTCGCCAATGGCTGAAGATTTGGTTCCTGCGGCTGCTGTTGTTCTTGCCGAGAGGCAAAGAACAACACCCCGCTAACCAAACACACTGCTATCGCAAGCGTACCTGCCACGGCGATCATCCAGCGCATATCATTTCGACACCTTGCCACCCGGGCAAAATCGGTCGAATGAGAGATCTTAAACAGTGATAGACTTGACGAAAGGCAAAATCCTCGTAACCGGCGGCGCCGGTTTCATCGGCAGCGCATTGATTTGGGCCCTGAATTTGAAGGGACTCGACCACATCTTGGTATGCGACGCACTCGGTACTGACGATAAATGGCGCAACTTAGCTCCGCTACGCTTCGATGATTTTATTCCGCCGGACGAGTTGCTCGACCGGGTAAAGCGAGAAGCGACTTCGCTGGACGATATACGCACCGTTTTCCATCTGGGCGCCTGCTCCGCCACCACCGAGAGAGATCTTGATTATCTGATGCGGAACAATTTTGAATTCACCAAAATCCTCGGCGAATGGGCGGCTCAGCGGAAAATCAGGTTTGTCTACGCGTCTTCGGCAGCAACCTATGGAGACGGATCCGCCGGAATGAAGGACGATGAAAGTAGATTGAATCAACTCCGGCCACTCAATGGCTACGCTTTCTCCAAGCAACGTTTCGATCTGTACGCCTACCGGCGCGGCCTCTTGAATCAATTCGTCGGGCTAAAATATTTTAACGTCTTCGGGCCGAACGAAGGTCATAAAGGCGATATGCGAAGCGTTGTCCACAAGGCTTTTCAACAGGTACAAGCGACCGGCAAGATCCAACTCTTTAAAAGCTATCATCCGGACTATGGCGACGGCGAACAGAAGCGGGATTTCCTTTATGTGAAAGACGCGGTCGAGATGACGATTTTCCTGGCCTCAAATCCTGCCGCCATTGGGATCTTCAACCTGGGCTTTGGCCGGGCCAGGACATGGCTCGACCTCGCGAATGCCGTCTTTTCGGCGCTAGGCAGGAGCCCGGTAGTCGAATTTGTCGAAATGCCGGAAACGCTGAAACCGAACTATCAGTACTTCACCGAAGCGACCATCGATAAGCTGGTCAGCTTAGGCTTCAAAGGACCAGGATTCACCCTGGAAGAAGCCGTCCGCGACTACGTCCAGAACTACCTGGTGCCGGCGCGACCGCTGGAACCGGAACGGGTTCTGGGTTAGCGGTTATGTGTTTGCAGTTAACCTGGATGGTCTATGGCGCGGCCTTGTCGGCTGCCGGGGTTCGTTACCGGGTCTCCGGCTGCCCTAACCGCTAAGTGGTGACTCGTAACCGCTAACCCAACAAGTCCTCGGACAACACGCTGGTCTGCTCCCGCGAACCGAGTATTTCGGCCTGCTTTACCACTGCGGCCGGATCCGAGTTAAAGCGGTAGCCATGACAGCTCGGACAAGTCGCAACCCGTTGGGTTACGATCGAGTCGCATCCCTCGCAGATCTTGTACAAGTGCGGTTCCCGAGCGATTTCGGCCGCCTTGGCTGCTCGCTGCGAAAGAGACATATCTTATATCTTCATTAAACCCGGTGTCTTGGCAAGCCCCTCTGAGAAGTTGTAGGTTATAAGTTTTAGGTTTTAGGTTGGACGTTCTAAACCTCAAAAACGTGGATTATCGAAACGCCGTCCCAGGCAAGGCCTGCAACTTAAAACCCTAAACTTAAAACCTATAACCTATAGCCTTTAACCGCCTCTTAAGCCTGGCGAGCCGGCAAAAATTCCGATTCAAGAGCCAAGGTAGCAGCCCCGATTATACCGGCATCGTTTCCCAAAGCCGCCGGGACGATCTCCAGATTCTCCCAGAACGTCTTTTCGCACCGGTTGCGGATGGCTTCGCGAATGTACTTGAAGAGACGCTCACCGGCCTGAGAAACCCCGCCGCCAAGGACGATCCGGCCAGGGTTAACCAGCCAGATTACGTTGGTGAGCCCAACCCCGATTTTGAGTCCGATATCCCTCCAAACCTGATCGGCTAGCCCATCCCCCAGGTCAGCAGACTTCGATAGATTCCTCGGATCGCTATCTGCTTCCGAAATTCTTTCTCCTGCTGCCGCGTAAATCTCCTTCGCTCGATCCGCGATCTTATAATGGCCGACATACGCCTCCAGGGCCCCTTTGTTCCCATACACAAAGTCGACCCCCTGATAATCAATCGACATCTGACCGATTTCGCCGGCCACGTAGTTGGTGCCGCGATAGAGTTTCCCGTTCAGGATCAAAGCCCCACCAACCGCCGTCCCCAGAGTGACACAAACCACATTCGGAACTTGCGCCCCGGCGCCATGTTTCCATTCCGCATAGGCCATCGCTTTGGCATCATTTTCTAGATTGGTTACGAGGCCGGTTGCCGATTGAATGATCGAACGCAACGGGATCTGCACCCAGCCCTTTACGTTGGTTAGATGGATCACCATTCCTTGAATCGGATCGATGATACCCGGAACGCCAAACCCGACGGCCTGCACATCGGGATACCGCGACTTTAACGCGTTGATTTCTTTGATCATTTCGGAGACGAGAGCGTCGGTATTCCCGTCCTGACGTGTCTCAATCAGGTTGCCCTTTTCCAGGATCACTCCATCTCTAACGACTCCGGTCTTGATCGTAGTCGCGCCAAAATCGAATCCGATAGCGGTTGCTGAGCTCATGAGGGGAGATTTCGAGTTGCGATGATGCGTAACCCTTCCAGAGTGAGGTCAGGATCTACGATTTGCAACTCCGGAAGTTTCGCGGCGATCAATGCCGCATAACTTCCTGTCGCGACAATGCGGGCCTTCCCTTCGAGCTTCGCTACAATCTCCGTAACAATTTGCCGGACTAAGCCTCGATAACCGTAGACGGCGCCGGCCAACATCGCTTCTCGGGTGGACTTACCGATTACATCGGCCGGCTCTTCCAGGTCGATCTTGGGCAATAACGCAGTCTTTTGGTAGAGATAATCGGTCATCACTCCAAGGCCGGGAGCGATTACTCCGCCGATGTAGTGGCCGTTCCGGGAGATGATATCGAAGGTGACAGCCGTCCCGAAATCGACCACCACAGCAGGGGTACCATGTCGCTGGGAAACACTGACCGCGTTGGCGATGCGATCAGCACCGATCGTTTCCGGGCGTGGAAAGTCGATCCCGATCCCCAAATCAAGCTCGGGGCTGAGCTCGAGCAAGGGCGTCTTAACGGACCTCCGAAAGATCCCGGTTTTTTGCGGCACCACCGACCCGACCAAGGCGAAGTCGAACGGCCATCGTTGCAGAATCCGTCGCACCCCGGCTAAGGTTAGCTTCTTCGTCGGAATAACGGCCTTTTTCAGGAGCTTATCCACATCCGCCAACGCCAGCTTGGTGGATGTGTTATTAAGATTAACTAATAGAAATCGTTTCATAATCTCCCCGAGGGGGCTGCATTAAACCACGAAGTGGTTACAGATATTAGCCCAGGGTTGAAACCCTGGGCTATGATCTTTAGCCGCTTCGCGGCAAACCCCGTGGTCAACAACCCCGGATTTGCCAGCGTGCCGCCTAGATTTAGAGTATGTCATGCTTCAACTAGTGCGGAGACCTCGCCGCGTTCGTTCCAATGAGGCCTTGCGACAGATTGTAAGGGAGAACAGCGTCGAGACACGTCAATTGATTTATCCGATGTTTGTCTCCGAGAAGGTCAGCCGAGCAGAAGCGATTTCGAGCATGCCCGGGGTTTACCAATACTCGGCCAACGAGTTGGCGGAAAACGCTAAACAAGTCTTCGATCTCGGTATCCCGGCCATCCTTCTGTTTGGTATTCCTCAGTCTAAGGATGAGCTCGGTTCGCAAGCCTACGACCCGAACGGGATCGTCCAAGCCACCGTACGACGGCTTAAAAAGAGCGTTCCGGGCCTTCTAGTGATCACCGATGTTTGTCTTTGCGAATATACTTCCCACGGCCATTGCGGCATCGTCGACAAACGCCGGGGCGGTTTTGAAGTTCTCAACGATCGATCCGTGGAAGTCCTGGTACAGACAGCGGTCAGTCATGCCGAAGCCGGCGCCGACGTAGTTGCTCCCAGCGATATGATGGATGGCCGGGTCGGAGCGATCCGAACTGGATTGGATCAAGCGGGTTTTATTGACCTGCCGATCATGAGCTATGCAGCCAAGTTTTGCTCGGCGTTCTATGGCCCCTTCCGCGAGGCGGCGGAAAGCGCCCCTCAATTCGGAGACCGGCAAAGCTATCAAATGGATCCGGCCAATGCTAACGAAGCGCTGCGCGAGGTCGCTCTGGATATTGAAGAAGGAGCAGACCTGATCATTGTGAAGCCGGGCTTACCCTACCTCGATATACTTTGGCGGGTAAAAGAACGATTCGGTCTGCCGACCGCCGTCTATAACATCAGCGGCGAGTACGCCATGCTGAAAGCCGCCGCCGCCAACGGCTGGATCGACGAAAAACGCGCTGTCCTCGAGGTAATGACCGGCTTCCGCCGGGCCGGCGCCGACATGATAATAACCTACTGGGCGAAAGACCTGGCTTCCTGGCTGAAATAAGCCGCTCTGGAAATCGTCCTCGTCCTCGAACCGGCAGATCAGGGGCGCCCGCACGCATAGGACCTACGTTACCGATACGACCTATAAGTCCGGTAGGGACGAGCTCCCGCTCGTCCGGCGCGGAATCGCGGACTAAAACAAATCGAGGACTCAGAGATCGGACGAGCGGGAGCTCGTCCCTACCGGCGCCCACCGCAACTTCAGCATTTCGCTCGGGTTCTTATAGTTGTATGAAGATAACTTCCCTCAGGAGTGTTGCCATTGCGCTGATTGCCATGGTTGCAGCCTCCTCTCCCTCCATTACCAAAGCTAAACCTACTCCGACCCCGGCCCCTAGCGTCGCGGCTCCGGCAACCGGCAAAGGAGCATTTACCGCTGACCAACGCCTGGCTGACCTCAAGAAAGAGACCAACCTAACTAAGGCGCAAGAAGCTAAGGCCAAGCCGATTATCCAGAAGTATGTCGCTGACCGGGACGCGCTCACTAACGATAAGTCGCTCGCCAAGACGGATCGAAATTCGAAGCGGGACGCCCTTCGTAAACAATACAATCAGGACATCAACGGCATCCTGACGCCGGACCAACAGCAGAAATGGGCCTCGTCAAAGAAAGAAATGTTCCAGCCCGCTAAACAACCCGTCGCTTCACCGAGCGCTTCTCCTAAGAAGTAGTTCAGGGCAACGAAGGCTCGTGAGGGTTTTTCGTTCTCCAGCCACTTATCGGCGAACTCACGCAAAAGACCTATAGGACCTAGACGACCTATAGGTCGCCGCTCGCCCACCCGCCCATTCGCCGTGTCGCTATTTACGCGCTACCTCAGCTGGCGCGGATGTTACCGAGACCGTTGAGCCGCGCAGCGTCAATGACATCAGGAACGCGACGCCCATCACGATCCCACCGATCAAGAATGGGGTGTTGCCATACGCGGGCACGGGACCGGATCGATCCCAGCCTAACATGAAGCCGCCGGCCAAAGGACCAACCACCCGGCCAAGGCTCCCAGCCGATTGCAGCGTGCCGATCACTCTACCTTGAGCGGTGGTTGCCGCGAGCCGTGAAGCCATCGCGGTTAGTGTCGGTTGGGCGAGGCTGTTTCCAGCGGCTAATCCAAAAGTAAACAACAGGAACGACCAGATGCTGTGAGCAAACGGCATCACCGCCATGCTGACGGCCATCAGGATCAAACCGGCGGCCGCGAGTTTATAGTCGCCAAATCTTTTGGCTAGCCGGCCGATCGCGCCCCCCTGAATGAAAGCGCCCACTAACCCTAGAAATACAAATACCATACTGATTTGGGTCGGGTTCAGGGCAAATCGTGTGTCGAGTACTTGCGGGTAAATCATCGTCACAATGGCGAAGCCGGCAATGGCCACGAAATAGGTCGCCACCAGGATAAAAATCCCGTCAAGCCCCGTCCGCACCACCGCATCTGGTCCAACCGAAGCCGCTGCTTCCGACCGTTTCACATGCTTTTCGGGCTCTGGCAGAAACAAGAGGACCGCAATTGCGTTGATGACGGCAACACTGGCGCCAAACCAAAACGGGCCTACGGTCCAAAAGTGGCTCAGAATTCCTCCGATGGCCGGGCCGAGAACAAACCCGACCCCGAAGGCTGCTCCGATTAAGCCCATCCGCCGGGAACGATTCTCGGGCGGTGTGATATCAGCAATATAGGCAGCTGCGGTCCCCACACTCGCTCCACAAATACCGGCAATGATCCGGGCTACGAAGAGCATGGTGAGCGACTGAGCGTTCGCCATCACCGCGTAACCGATAGCCGAACCAATCAGGCTAACTAGCAAAACCGGTCTACGACCGATGCGGTCCGATATGTAACCTAGCACCGGTGAGGCCAGGAACTGCATGAAAGAGTAACACCCGAGTAACAGACCGATCTGCCATTCTTCTGCCCGGAAGCTCTTCGCATACAAAGGCAAGATCGGGATAATCATTCCAAACCCGATCAGATCGACAAAGACAACCAGCAGAATAGTGGCGAGAGGTGACTTTTTCATGAATGGTTAAAGGGCGTACCGATCAATCCAAAAACCGAAGATAAAATCCGCAGATTACGCCGATTACGGTTAAAGATTGAATATTGTCGGCGAGCTAAATTGCATCGTTCGGGAAGGCCAAGGTTCGGTCTTCTTCTTACGCGCCGGCAGACCTCTAAGCGAAATCTGTGTAATCCGCCTCCGCAAGGCCTTCGGGCGCGACAGGTTCTGCGCAATCTGCGGATCATTTCAGTAATCTGCGGTTCACGCTCGTTCCCACTCGCTGGCGGCGTTCATCAGCGTCCCGTGAGTGACCCCTAGCCTCGATTCCGCTTTGAGTTCATGCCAGAGATCGTCGCCCGTCCGCGAGCCTCCTAACAGCCCAAGATAGAGCGAAATCAAACGACGAGCGCTTTCCCGGTCTTCGTCCAAAAGTTCCACCCGGAAATATTGCAAACCGCCTTCCTGCAAGCGGAGGAAATATTGGGCGCCGGTTTGCGCGCGCGCATTAAAAACCGTGTTCCGGCAACCCACATCGGCTTTCACCAAATGAGTCAATCCCACCCGGTCGCGCACTTCGACTCGATGCTGGTCACAGGGCCGGCCGCAATTCGTATAATCGGTGCCATCGGACAGGAACGCCGCAAAAACACAATGCTCCATATGAAACATGGGCATGTGTTGATGAAGCGTGAGTTCGAATCGATCACCCGGCGAGAACGCCAGCAAAGCCAGGATCTGTTCGAACGTCAGGTCGTAAGAAACGGTCAACCGGTCCAGGCCCTGTTCCGCCAGAAAATCGGCTGCCAGTGGGTTCGCCACATTTAATGAGAAATCGCCATGCAAACGCAGTCCCTTCCCTTGGAAATAACCAATCGCGCCAAGGTTGCGAATTAGCACGCCGGCCGGTCGGGCGTTCTCGATTGAGCGAAAGAACCCCTGTTCGCCAGGTTTCTGAATTCTCGGTGTTGCTAGAAATAGCTCAGCCTTCGATTTAGCGATTTCGACCGCTTCGGCATAGCGTCGAATATCTTCAAAATCAGCGTACACGGTGCGCACACCCAGTGATAAAGCCGCTTCAAGCTGGGCGAGGCTTCGGCACAACACAACCAGCTCAGGCTGGACCGATGCAGTCGGTTTCGATAGTCGCATCGGTTGCAGCGGCCACTCAATTTTCGCCGGAGCCGGCGATTGATCGATCGTTGGTCGCTCCGGGAAATAGGCAGGGATTTTCGCCGCTAGCGCTTCGATGGCAGCTCGACGCAATTGATTGATGGCACTCGCCGCCATGAATAGCGCCCCATCGAGGATGACTTCGATTTTCTCCGGATGAAACTGGGTTCCACCCAAGCGGCCGAGCAACTCGCGCATACTTGCCGCCGTCAAAGGAGCGGAGCGTGCTGGTTGCAAGGACTGCGCCGATTCCGCCTCTATTTCGACTGCGCCGCAAACGACTTTCAGCCGCAAAGGCGACCCGGGCGCGCCGGTCGCCACCATCGAAACCGGTAAAGTGGATTTTTGAAGGTCACGGGCAAACGTCTGCCGGAGCGTCTTGTTCAGAGCCGGATCATCGGTTTTCCAGACTCGGTCTCCTACCACCACTCTGGCAAAGTTGATCTGTTCATTGCCAAAGAAGAATCTCGCTCCCTGGATCTCATAAACCCGGCCGCCTTCTTCTTGCTCGGTATCGACGCCATTGGCGAAAACCAAGCCGTCTCCCGGTCGGACCGAGATCCCGGCGCGAATCTCCACGTAGTTTTTCCCCACCGCGGTTACCTCACCGACGTACGCACCCCTTTTCTTCCCGAAGCGGCCGTCAACCAGCCGTTGGTGATTTACACCGTGCAACCATCCGGAGAAAAGTCCGCGCGAAAAAGTCATCTCTAACGCGTACCGATCCGCGGCAGAGACCGGCGGCTCCGCCACCGTCGAATTCGTCTCCACTGCACGATCAATGGCTGCTCGATAGACTTTCGTGACCGCCGCAACGTATTCCGGGCTCTTGAGCCGGCCTTCGATTTTGAAACAGCGAACGCCCAGGCTCACCAGCCGGGGGATCTCGTCAATGCCGGCCAGGTCCTGAGGAGACAAGAGATACCGCCGCTCGCCCAGATCACGGTTTTGTCCGTCCACGACGAGTTCATAGGGAAGACGGCACGCCTGAGCGCATTCTCCCCGATTCGCGCTCCGCTGGCCTAACGATTCGCTGGTTAAACATTGACCGGAATACGCGACGCAAAGTGCTCCGTGAACAAAGGTCTCTATCGGCAGATCGACAGCCTTAAACTGAGCTAACTCCCGGAGCGACAATTCTCGCGCTAGCACCGCCCGAGCAATCCCGGTCTGGCGCATCAATTCCAGCCCTTCGGGTGAGGTGATGGTCATCTGAGTCGAAGCATGCAATTCGAGCTTCGGAACCAGATGCCGCGCGAGGCGGACCAGCCCAAGGTCCTGGACAATAATGGCGTCGGCTCCGGCCGCAGCAATCGCTTCCAGCTGGGCGGCAGCCTCGCTCAACTCATCCGTGAAAATGAGGGTATTAAAAGTGATATACCCGCGCACATTCCGGGCATGGAGGTATTCCATTACCTCCGGCAACTCTTCCAAAGTGAAGTTCTGAGCCCGTAGCCGCGCATTGAATTTAGGCAGCCCGAAATAGACCGCGTTCGCACCATTGGCGACAGCAGCACGAAGACATTCCCAATCACCCGCTGGGCTCAGCAATTCCGGGGCCGGCATACCAGGTATGCTAGTCTGCTCGGCCTATTGCGCAAATCGCCCCGTGAAGCGTGCCTCGCTTGCGAGGCCGACTTGAGCTGCCGGACGCGGCGACAAACTCCTGAGGTCGGCCTCGCAAGCGAGGCACGCCCCACAACTCCTTCCTCGTCCAGGCACCTAAAACTTCTTTTCTACTTCCATGTAGAAATATCGGCCATTGGCGTTGGCTGTCGTCGGATCAAAGCCGTAGCCGTCGTCGACGAATGGCGGGTTGGTATCGAAGATGTTGTTAATCCCGAAGGTTAAGGTGGTGTTTGCAATCCAGTACCGGATACCACCGGAAGCGCCTTCCCGCGTTGGAGCAATCGCTTTTTCACCGACAACCTTTTTACCATCTTTGGAATAACCCGGAGCCGGAGTTTGTGCCGTCACTTCCTCGGGCGCACCGAATTTATAGGAGATCTGCCAATCCCAGGTGGTCCAGCTGCCAACCCGGTGCACAAACCCGTTCGGTTGCACCGAAGCTTGCGGATCAGTGCCTTTGTAGTTGTCGTTGCCGTCGTGATAAGAGTCGGTGAAATTCAGAACCACACCTGTTCTTAAGGTATCGATACCAAAAACCGTTTTGCTATAGAACAGACTCCCGACCAGCTTCAAATCAGGCAGACCGAAACTGTCGTCCTCTAAATAGATGGGCGTAGGAGTTACGGTAATAGCACCAAAAGTCGTGTTGGCGGTATTGTTCTTGATGTTCTGGACCGCGTAGTTGTACGTGTAAGTGGCGTCCACTGCGATGTTGACCTTGCCCCAGTTGTATTCTTTGGTGACGTAACTGGCCCCGAAATCGATCCCATCGATGAGGACCGCGCCGAGATTCACAAAGGGATCGTTAATATAATTGATCTCACCATTCGGTAACCGTTGGACCAAGCCCGGGAATTGACTTTCGTCGTCCAGAACCTGTTGCGGCTGCAGTTGGGTGATCTGGTTATGTTCGGAGATTTGAAACCAATCCACATAAGCAGTGAATCCGTTAGCCCATCCCCACCAGCTATGTTCAGGATCGCTCGCCCCGGGATTCCACACGGCTCCAGTGTAATAACTGTACGAAGTCTCCGGCTGCAGCGCCGGGTTGCCTTGTACATGGACATAATAGGTTTGGGTCCCAAGTTGAGGATTTTTGGGATCCACCAGGGCTGCTTGTTCAATGAACGATCCGCTATCGAGCTCGGGAAGGCTGGGTGCGCGGTAGCCTTCCGAATAGGTGGCTCGCAACGTGAGATCGTCGAAAGGCTTGTAACGTAAAAGGAACTTCGGTTTAGCCGCAGAACCGAAATCACTGTATTGGTCGTAGCGTTCCTGCAGCACGATCTCCAAAAGACGCGCGCCGGGTGCCGACCATTTGTTGCCCAGGATTGGGATACTAAGTTCGGCGTACGCACTGGCTACGCGCCGCCGGGCGCTGACAGTGCTTCCCGGACCACCGCTCCCGATGTAGTTGCCGTCTCTCGTGGTCGGGTCAGCCGAGGTTTCGTAAGCTTCATCGCGATACTCCGCGCCAACTCCAGCCGTGACGGTGCCGCCCGGAAGATCAATGAGGTCGCCACCAGCTCTGATCGCCCAGGTATCGAGAGACGTGCGCGATTTGCTGTCGAGCGTTATACGCAAGGCATTCACGAGCGCGCCATTCGGATTTTTTACCGCAGAGAAGTCGACAAACGGATTGTAGTATGTGCCGATGAATCCAGGGAGCTGCCCATTGAGCGCATCTTGCAGACCACTCCGGGAGATTTGGTTGTAGTGTATTTCCTCCCCGTCACTTTCGGAATAGACATAGCTGGCATCGATAAACCAGTTGTGAGGGAGCTGAATGGTTGCACCGGTGATCGTCGTGACACTGTCAATGGTCACAACCTCTTTTTGCGGACCAAACTCCAGCAGAGCATCCCCGATCGGCTGTAACGCGACATTCCATGGATTGTAACGATTGCTTGCCGGAATAACGATATTGTCGACCTGACTCGGACCGTAATCCGGGATTTCACTGTTCTCCTTATTCCGTTCCAGCGTCACCTCTTCATAAAGTTTCAGCCAAGGCGTGGGCTCGTAGTTGATTTTGATCAAGCCACCGTAGCGGTCTTCACGAGGACTGATCTGGTAATCCTGAACACTGCCATATTCGTTCAATGGCGAGTTGACTGGATAAAAGCTGTTTTTAGTGATGTTCGGTCCCTTGGTTCCGGGAATAACGGAATAGGTGTTGCCGTTGCTATCGAAGAAATTGCCATACGGGCTGTCGATCGATTCCCAGTTATAATAAGATCCCAGCGGGGTGTGATCCAGGTTGGACGAATAACCGCGCGCCGACATCATGATCGGGCTCGACTCGTAATAGTCGAAGGCGCCGAGGATGCTGACTTTGGACGTGTCGCTCAAGTGATCGACCAGTCCGGAAACTACCGAAACGTGATAGACCGAGTGATCGTCCCGCTGGCTTATACCATAGTGGAACAGAATATCCGCTCCTTCATACTCGTCTTTGAGAATGAGGTTCACGACGCCAGCGACTGCGTCCGTACCATACGTAGCGCTTCCGCCGTCTTTTAACACTTCGATTCTGTCAATCGCGGCTAACGGATAAGAGTTCAGGTCCACAAAACTCTCGGTGCCGTTTTGAGGGAAGGGAAAAGGAGCAACCCGATGGCCATCGACGAGCGTTAACGTTTCGGTGTCCCCTAAGCCGCGTAAATTGACCGTAGATGCGGCTGGTGAAAAACTTTGGCCGGCATTGAGAGACGGAGAAAAGCTACTGGCGTTCTGCGGCAGTCGTTGCAAAACGTCTGCGACCGTCTGGTCGCCTTGGTCCTTGAAAAACTGCTGGTCCAAAGTGACGACTGGCTGAGGGCCATCTCCGATGCGCGGCACCAGGTAACCAGTCACGGTGACTTGCTGCAGCTGGCCGTTTTCCTGGGGAGCACTCTGGCCGTTGGTTGGATTGGTCGGACTGGGGGAATTCGTCTGTTGGGCTGTGGTGGTTACCGGGATTGATAGTACGGCAACGGCGAATGCGAAAGCAATTCGCTGGATGTTGAATGTCATTCGGATCTCCTTGGTAAAAGCAAACTCCTGTTAATGGCTAAGGTGGCGATGGTATCGGCCCTGCTGACGGTTACCGATCATCAGCTCCCGGAATAGCGACTCGTGATAAATATCTAGATTGGGTCAGTCCAGTTATTTTGTATTCAGATAGCCGCAACCGCCGATAAGAAGGTTCTTCTCTGAGGCCAACGGAGTCAGACAGGCCGTTTTTTGGAACGAAAAAAATCATGTTAGTGAGGGCTTAGAAAACACTAAGAAGACTAATTTAGTAGGGAACTCTAGCAAGGCTGTCAAGGGCCTCCGGATGGTTCTTCCCGATACGTGTGGGATTTTGGAGAGGCGGCCAATCTGTCGGACCGGTTCAGCAGACCCCTGGGTTACCGTCTATCGCCTTGACGAAAGACACTGGCTCCATCAAAAGGTGGCGCGATGTTTAAGGCTTTTAGGACGAAAATCGCGATTGCGGGAGTGGCGCTAGCCCTGGGTGGTTGTGCTCATTTTGTTCCATCCACAAGAGTGGCGCCTCCAACCCAGCCGGCTCAGCCGACTGTGGCGGCAGCGCGAGAGCAGACGGTGCAGATGCAAATTTTTCTGGATGCCAATCATTTCAGGCCAGGGAAGGTCGACGGGCGCTTGGGCGAGTTTTTTGAAAAAACGCTAGCTCTTTATAACACGAGTCATGGCCAACCGCCCGGTGCGTCGCCCGATGTCAGCGGGATTCAGCCCTACACGACTTACGCGGTAACGGCCGAAGATCTCGGGCAGGTCGGCGTGATGGCAACCGATCACGCCGAGGTAGCGAAACAGAAATCATGCCCTTATACGAATCTGGGCGATGTGATGGCGGAGCGATTTCATACGACCGCGCGATTCCTGGCGGCGATTAATCCAACGATTGATATCAACCAGCTCCAGGCGGGCCAGGCTTTGACTGTTCCTAACGTGGCTGATCCGTTCGATATCGGGAGTTTGCCCAAAATGCATACCACCAAGAGAGATCCGTCTTTGGCAGGTCGATCGATCAAAATCAATGTCTCAACACGAATTCTGCAGGTGCGTGATAAGGATCGGACGATTGCTTCATTTCCTATCACTCCCGGTTCGACCGATCATCCCGCGCCGATCGGCGACTGGCATATCGATGAGATCGCGACGTTTCCCTGGTTCCGATACGACGAAGGGGTGTTGGAACGCGGAGAACGGACCGAAGATTTCTATAATTTTCCTCCAGGCCCGCGTAATCCGGTCGGTATTCTCTGGATGCAACTGGATCGGCCCGGTGATGGCATCCATGGCGCGCCTAATGCCGCGACCATCGGACGGGCAGGGAGTCACGGATGTATCAGGTTAGCTAATTGGGATGCGGCTTTGATCAGAAATTTAGTGACCGTCGGGACGCCGGTGAATATTCAGTAAGTCGTTACGCCGACACGCCCACACGCAGGTCACCTAACGGCGACGGTGCGCCGGAACTGACGCGGAGAGACCCCCGACTTTTTCTTGAATAGCGCGCTCAAGTATTCGACTCCGGAAAAGCCGAGTTGCCGAGCGATCTCTGCAATAGAGAGGTCCGTTGTGGTTAGCAGGTCTTTCACCCGCTCGATCCGTAAGCGCAGAATCTCTTCATAAGGGGATCGGCCGAGCAGTTTTTGAAATCTTCGTTCTAGCACCGTCCGCGAAATCGGGACGGTTCTTAGCACATCTTCCACGCCGATGCCGTCACAGGCATGATCCCGGATAAAGCGGAGGGCGTTGGCAATTTGTTTGTCCTCAACCACGATTCGATCCGTGGAACGCCGGGAACAAACCCCCAACGGTTCAACGTATTTGGTCGAAGCGGATATGGTGGCGCCACCCAACAATTGATCGAGCATCTTGGCCGCTTCATAGCCGGCCCGGCGTGAATTCGGAATCACGCTGGAAAGTGGCGGGTCGCACAAGTCGCAGAGCAGTTCGTCATTATGATGCCCGATCACGGCCACATCATCCGGAACCCGGATCCCCATTTGCCGGCACACGTCCAGCAACTGCTGCCCGCGAATATCGTAGCAGGCAAAGATTCCGGCCGGCTTAGCAATCCGGCGAACCCACTGGATGAGTTTATTTTGCTCGAGGCGCCAATCGTCCGCGTCACTCAGTTTGCTATCGAAGTTATCGACCACAAACCCTGCCGCTTTAATATAGCGGCCGAAATTATGTTCATGGCGAAATGACCAATCAAATCGGGCGTCACCACAGAAACCGAATGATTGGAAACCGCGATCCAGCAAATGCTCGGCGGCCAGTCTGCTTACTCCTTCACTGCTGCTGGCGATCGTGGGAAAACTGCGCCGCAGACTGGCCGTGCTAACATTGACGACCGGCAGGTTAGCGTTAACCACCGCTTCTTCAATTCGCTCGTTCTCAATGCGGGCGATGATTCCGTCCCCCCGCCAGTTATGAAACCAGGGTGGCGGCTCATCACCCCGACCTTGCTCGGTGAAATGAATTTCCCAGTCCGCGCCTTCTCTCATGTAGGCCCGAATTCCTACCAGCAACCCACGGCTATAGGCATTCGAAGTCTCGATAAGCAGCGCCACCTGTGGGCGCCGATGAATCCTGGAAACGTGATCAAGCACAGCAGAACGACGGGTAGACAGTGATCGTTTGCAGAACTTCAGCAGCAGTCAAAACAAAATCTTGTTGCCTTTGAAGAAGGAGCCAGGAATTAGGAGCTAGGAGGCCCGGGGTAACGTGCGCGCGTGTTGAGATAGCAACGCACCGCGCCGCAAGGCTGCATCGGAAGGCAGCGCCTAGGTCGGCAGATCTTATCTGCGTCTAGCGGACGATTTCCTCCCGGGACACGCTGGACCCGCGATCTCCTGGCTCCTTCTTCAAAGCTTGCGCGACTGCGCATTTGTGAGAGATAGAGGTTATGGGGGAGTTTTATTCAGAACTGGCTCAAGCGCTCCGGGACCGTCTGGGTGTGATTGGCGATAAGGCCCTTCAGAGCAACCCAACCCTTCATTTAGAGAAACTTCGGGAGGCCTCGGAGAGAATCGACGCTCTCAGAGCCAAGCTCCCAGCGGATGCTGATCCCCGGCTGGTCCATTATCTTGACCGAATGAGCCTCAGCAAAGCCCTGGAGTTTGTTGAAACCGAATGCCTCGCCAAAGGTTAACTCGCCGGCGATGCGGATCGCGATCCTAGCAGATATCCATGCGAACGCCTCCGCGCTTGAGGCGGTGATCGCGGACCTGGAATCGGTTGAACCAGATCGAGTCATCGTGGCCGGCGATTTTCAGAACCGCGGCCCATTCCCGCGCGAAGTGACCTACCGGCTATTTGGCTTAGGGTGGACTTTGTTGCGCGGCAATCACGAAGATTACGTCATAATTCAGAGCCAGCCCGCCGCCAACGTCGATCAGGTCGACAATTATTCCTGGCAACCGGCGCGGTGGACCGCTGAGCAAGTCCCCGAGACGGTGCCGCGGCTGCGCTCGTTACCGATCTCGATTGAAACCGAGGCCCCGGACGGCTCGCCAGTCTGTATCGCCCATGGTTCGCCTCGATCCAACGAAGAAGGGTTTTTTCCTTCCACAACGGATGCCCGAGCCAAGGAAATGCTCGGAAAATCTCCTCCGCAGCTCCTTTGTTGCGGCCATACCCATATCCCGCTTTCGAAACAGATCGACGGAACTTTTGTCTTTAATGTCGGATCGGTCGGCTTCCCTTTTGATGGGGATTCGCGGGCTGCGTACGGATTGCTGGACTGGAAAGAAGGTCGCTGGGCCACCGAGCTCAGACGGGTTGGCTACCCCGTTGCCGACGTGGTTTCCGCTGTCAGCGAACCCAGCTTCGATGAGGGCACCGGACCTCTGGGTCGCATTATCAAACGTGAACTGGAAACGGCGCGTCCTCACCTCACGCTTTTCACGATGACATTTCTCCCTCGGGTCCGGACCGGCGAGATCGGAATTACGGAGGCGGTCGCCGAATACCTCCGCTATCCTCAGGCCGAGATCGAGACCTGGTACGCAGAGATCCGGAAAAAGAAAATGGCGGCTGCAGCTGACGCGGACAGCCCCTAGATGCGTCGCCTGCCCAATCGGAGGGGCGTTGCATTCCGCGTGTAGCTCACGCGGTTCCCGACGCGAGAGATCGTGGCAGTTATGGCGCGTGGATAGACGCGACGCCCTGGAACCCACGATGTATTCAACGCGCTAAATCTTGAATGAATGTGGGTCGTGCGCCTTTCGCGGGGAACCGCGTCTGTCATGTACGTACCGCCGGTATGCGCGGGAACGATCTTAAGGCTCTTCAGCCCCCAACGTGTTGAACGTGCGCTGGCTTCCCTGGCGTCGCATCTATCAGGACGCCGTGACTGCCAACGATTTCAGGCGTCGAGATGCGTTGGAGCTACAACGCGGAATGCAACGCCCCTCCGACTCGGCGTTGCGACGCCTGTTCGTTAAAAACATCTACTGCTTCCCTTTCTTCAATTCATCTGGCCAACGAAAAGTCGTTTGGAGAAAATCCACCAATGAAGCTCCGGTAGGGCCTTCGGACGCTGGATAAGTGAACCGGTATTCGACGTTCCAATCATCTCGCCGAGCCACCAATAAACGCGACCGCAGCGGCTGAACCTTTCCGGCGAAATCATCGGTGTATTCATAGTTCGCCATCAGCGCGGGCGTCTTTGCGGGAGTAATCAACGCGGTGCCGCGATCGACCAGCGTTGTGCCTTGGTGCTGAGCGACGATCTCATTCTCTCGAACCAGAAACTCAGTATCCAGCAACCGGCCATTGCTTGGGTAGACATAGATAACAGCGGCGATTTTTGGTCGGTCGCAATTGTATCCAACCGATATATCTCGCCCGTTCGGATCATATTGCCGGGCCATGACTCGCTGAAAATCCCCGAGCTTATTCGGAAATGAAAATCCTGAGGCGACATGCACAATATTGCTATCAAGAGTCACCGCAAAAGGAGCAGGAGCCGCCACCGACCGCTGAATGGGCAAGGCGAAGATCAGACCGATTAACGCCAGCAAGGGAATCGGGGCGGACCGCATAGGCCATTAGTGCCTGGCAGCCCCTAAATCTTCAAGATCAACCTCCGTGGGACCCAATAAAACCGTAGCCTACAACGATATCTCGCCGTCCCTGGCGAATTCCAGCCGATCGAGTAGGCCGGCGTTTTCCAAGGAATTCCCGGGACTCCAGAACCAGCTCGGTTAGGCGAGATCCGCAGCGGACGCAATTAGCTCTTGGGTCAGCCATTGCAAACCCTTATCGCGTTCCGCCCCGCGCTGCCAAACCATCTCCACGTCCACCGTTATAGGTGAATAGGGCAAATCCAAAAGCGCAAGTTGGGTCTGCTTCATTAACCAAAGTGCGAGCCGCCGCGGAAGGGTAGCGACCATGTCGGTCACCTGGAGCAATGGCGCCACTGCCGCGAAGTGCGGTACACAAACTGCCGCGCGACCGATGAGATCGACCTCTTTATCTTTAAATTCGAGCAAAGCACGCTCAATCCAAACCCGGCGTTCCACCCCTGCCTCGCTGAGGAAACCATCGTGTTCATTTTCCTCTGTCCCGGTGAACTCAACCACCGTGTGCGGAAACGCGAAGAGCCCTTCTTTAGTGACTTTGCCATTGGTCAACGGATGTCCGACCCGAACAACGATCGCCTCTTGCTCCTGGTAGAGGGTATGGCGACACATGCCTTCGGGTAGTCTCCCAAACCAGCCAACAATCACGTCAACCTGGCCGGCTGCGAGCTGCCGAACTACGTCGGTCCGGTTCAACGGGAAAACCCTAAGATCAACCCTCGGCGCGCCCTTAGCCAACCGTTTGACCAGGATCGGCAGAAGGAGCGCCGTAACCCCATCACTCGCCGCGATCCGGAAACATCGGTCCGCCTCCGCTGGTACGAACGGTTTTGCCATTAAGGTGTCGTGGAAGTTTTCCAGGCCTCTTCTGATACCCGACGCCAGGTCACGTGCATAACGAGTCGGCTGCATACCCGATCCCTGGGGAATAAAAAGTTCGTCGCCCAACATCTGTCGGAGCCGGCTCAATGCGTGACTAACCGCCGAAGGAGTAATCGAAAGCGCACGAGCAGCTTTGGTCACACTCTCGTGCTCCAAGATCGCGTCAAACACACGAAATAGGTTAAGATCGATTCTTTGAAGCCGGTTGGTCGTCGCCGGCTTAGCGCTTTCTTTAGACTTCCCGTATTTCATCGTTTCCGAATCCTCAACCCAGCAGCATCAATCTCGCGACTAGGCCCATACGTCAATGTGGAGCGTGCCTCGCTTGCGCCCGTAATGTGTCCCGAAGGGACCAAAGGACTCAGCCTGGGGTTTTAACCCCAAGTAACGTTCGTGCAACGAGTCCCGCCCTGCCTGTCCGCCGTAGTTCCGGGATGAGGGACGAAGGAGGAAAGGGGCGGATGCGAGGGCCGCTCCATGCGCGCCGCCATCTGAAACAGGTTCAATCAGCAGTTGAACAACTTTCACTTCCTTAGGCTGGGGCGTTCGGTATCCTCCGCGCAACGGAAAGGATTTCGAAGGCTGCTTTCTCATCTCAACCAATCGAAGCAACGCAGGCCGTTTGTGGTTGAATGCCAGCGGTTTATTGGGGCAGAATTGAGGGTTAAAGTCATGCGGGTCTAATCCCCGAGACCGAGAAACACTTGCGTTCGTATTTCATGAATTTGCCGGGCTTCAATAAATCGCGCTTCGCCAAGCTTTGGAAATGTGTGGGAGGGTTGGCGGTTTTCTGGTTCGGCATCGCCGGCGTCGAGACGGCTGACGCCGGGGCAAATCAAGACCAAGTGGCGCCCAGTTCAGTCCGGCCTTGGGCTCCGTCCAACCTCCCGTCTTACGAAAATGCTCTCCGGCAAAACTCGGTAACCACTTTGGAGAAAGGTAAAGAGTTCGTTGACCCGCGAAAGGAATATACCCTTCCAGAGCTCATCGATCTGGCGGAACAACTGAATCCGGTAACCCGGGTGGCGTGGCAGAACGCCCGTCAGGCGCTTGCTCTCGTCGGAGTCAGTAAGTCTGCTTATTACCCTTATCTATCTTTAGCGGCCGCCGCCGGCTACCAAAGATTCTTCGTTCCGTTTCCCAACTTGGAGATAAGCCAAGCCGCGCTAAAGCGAGCTTTGGCAACCGGTGGTCCGTTACAAAGCGCGGTTACCTTGACTGAGGGGCAACCCCTTCATTTCGACGTCCTCTATACGTCAGAGTTGACGATGAAATGGCTTTTGTTCGACTTCGGACAGCGGGACGCCACCGTCAATGCCGCCCGGGAAGGTCTGCTGATGGCGAATGTCGCTTTTAACGCCACGCATCAACGCGTCGTGTTAGACGTCAGCCAGAGTTTCTATGCTTACAACTTGGCACGCGAGTCAGTTAAGGTTTCCCAATCCGCTTCCGACACCGCGCAGACCGTGTACGCCGCTGTCAAAGCCCGGGCGGAAAATGGCCTGGCGACCAAGCCGGAGCTTTTGCAAGCGACGCAGCAACTTGCAGAAGCCCAATTTAATCTGGAAAAGGCCCGCGGATCCGCGCGCGACGCGTTCGTCGACCTGATGAATTCTATCGGTCTATCCCCTTCGATTCTAATTCGAATCGCCGAGAGCTTCACCGGTTCCGTGGAAGTTGATCTTGATACACCGCTGGTTTCCTTGGTTACGCGAGCGTTGTCTCATCGCCCGGATCTCGTCGCCTCGTTGGCCAAGGTGAGAGCTGCCGAAGACAAGATCAAAGCGGTCAAGTCATCTTACTTACCCAAGATAAGTGCACTCGGTAATTTGGGGTATGGCGCTGAAAGGTCGAGTTTCCAATCCAGCACCTTCGATAGCAGCGCTCCCACATTCGGCATCGGTCTCGGAGTCGAGTTGCCGGTCTTTGACGGATTCCTCCGAGATCGCTCTCTAGAGGCAGCAAAAGCGGAATTGGAAGCCGCCTCCGCGCAGCTTGAACAAACCCGGGACGAAGCGGTCCGGCAAGTTTGGAAAAGTTATACTGACCTGCGCACGGCTATCCGCAGCGGCGCCGCGGCCACCGCATTGCTCAAGTCATCCCAAAGCGCGTACGATTCAGTCCTGGCGTCCTTCAAGTTAGGTTTCTCGACCTATACGGAGGTCGTAACCAATGAAACTAAGTTGAGCAGTGCACGCGATTCGGTCTTTCAAACCCAGTCAGCGATCCATCAGGCAGCCACCGGTCTAGCTTATGCTATGGGAGAATTAGGTAACCCACCCAGATCTGGCAAACCTACTCACGGGAATTAACTGAAATTGAATCCGCGCACCCATCCCCATCGCTCGCGTCTTTTCTCGGTTCCGATCCGGATATATCTGGTCTCAACTCCAGTGCTTCTATTAGCAGGCTGTGCTTCCGTTCAAAAACGTGCCCCATCGATCGACGTTTTTGGATCCTATTTTCCGGCGTGGCTAATCTCATTGGTCGCTGGAGTTGTATTGACCGTAGTCGCCGGCGCGGCCGGTCACCTCATCAATTTTAAAGCATCAGGCTTTCTCGCTTTTCTACTGAATGTCAGTCTGATCCTGATTTTCAGTATCTCGATTTGGTTCTGGTTCTTTGCGGGATAAACATGAAATCAAAAGCAAAAACGGACCTGTCTACGAAGCCGGGCCAGAGCCCAACGACAGGGAAATCCAAGCGCTTCTTCGGCCTGATCCTGAGCTTAATCATCCTTGGTCTGGCCGTTTTCTTGAGCTTGCAAGCGTGGGACTTCAACGAGCAACATCCTCGTACCGACGACGCCGTAGCCAGGGCCAACATCATCGGAATTGCTCCCCGCGTTTCTGGTCCGATCACCAAGGTTAACGTGACCGACAATCAGCTCGTAAAGGCCGGTGAACTTCTATTTGAGATCGATCCCGAAGATTATCAGCTCGCCGTTGACCGCGCGAAATCCGCGTTGGACGCGTTGGATCAACAAATAGAAACCGGTAAGTCGCAGGATGCTCAACTAAAATTTCAGATTAACGCCGCCGAAGCAGCGGTTCGTCAAGCATCGGCGGAACGAGATCAAGCAGCTGACACCCTGAGCCGGCTTGAACCCTTGTTACCAAAGGGCTTTACCACCAAGGAGCAAGTTGATGAAGCGCGCACCAAGGTCGCGGCGCTTGACGCTCAGGTAGCCCAAGCAAATGAAAAACTCAATCAAGCCAAGGTCGCGGTTAGCTCCCTGGCTACGCTTCAAGCCCAACGCCCCGGCGCCGTAGCTGCCTTGGGAACGGCGCAGTTATCATTATCTTATACCAAGGTATATGCGCCGTTTGATGGACAAGTTATCGGACTAAACTTCTCCGAAGGCGCTTATGCCCATGCCGGCGTCGAGGTCTTTTCGTTCCTCGATGCACGCAAATGGTACGTCCTAGCGAACTTTAGAGAGCGGGAATTAGAAAACATCAGTCCCGGCATGAGAGCCGAGATCTACCTCTTATCGAACCCGAAGAGACGATTTCAAGGGACGGTCCAGGGAATTTCGCCCGCGGTACAATCCCAAGAGAGCAATGTTGAGGTCAAGGGTCTGCCATTCGTGAAGCGAGATCTTAACTGGGTGCGGATTGCCCAACGCTTCCCAGTTCGGATTGAGATTGAGAATCCTGACCCCAACATTTTTCGGATGGGGACTACGGCAGTCACCACGATCTCTGGTTTTCCTCCGGGTCACGAGGGAAAATAGCAACCATGTCTGAGACAATCGCGAGTGATGCCCGGGATGCCGAGAGCCGCGCAATCTCATTTCCGGCCATGTTTTGGGATAGCTTTAAGCCGTTCCCGGGACGCGGCCGGATTACCCTCCGGCTAGCGATCTCCTGCACATTAATCGTGCTGGTTAGTTACACCTTCAGGATGCCGTTCCAGGACCTGATGCCCTTCTTTGTGTTGTTTATAACCAAGGAAGAAAAAGTAACTACGACGGTTACCGCGATCTTGGTTTTGTTTACGGTTACAATCGCTATCGCCGCTGCGCTCCTCATCTATAAATTTACGGGTGACCGCCCAGAGTTTCGCGTTCCGATTATCGCGTTGGAAATCTTCGTGGGTATGTATCTATTCCGAGTCTTTTCCATCGGACCGGTCGGATGGATCATCGGCTTCGTTTGTGCCGCAGCTCAAAGCGTGGTTTATCTTTTTCCGAGCCCGGAGGAAGCGGTCCATCAGTTTCTTTGGCTTTGGGTCGCGATCGCCTTCTCGATTGCGATCGCCTGGTTGGCTAATCTTTTACTTTTTCCTATCTCGCCGAAACAGTTGCTGCAGCGTGAATTTGCGGCCGGATGGAGCGCAGTTTCCGCTGCCACCGAGCGCCTGGCAGGCGGTCAGCCCGGTGCCGGCCTACGATTACTTCGGCCACTAGCCAAATCGGGTCCGACCCGTTTGCTTAAACTATTAAAGCTCTCCTCCATCGACTCGCCTGATTTGCGCCGGGAACAGACCAATCTGCAACGCCTCATCCTCAGCCTCGACAAGGTCGCCAAGCTGATCCTCGCCTACGCGAAAGCTCAACTGAGCTCGACGGACCATGTAACCGTGTCGTCCGCGGAGGCAGCGGTTCTGGGAGCAGTTAGGGAGAAAGCTGAATCCTTCAAGCGTGAATTTGAGGCTGGCCTGGTTCCATCGAGCAAGGTGATCCAACCCCAAGGGGAGGCGGCCGAGGATATGTCGAGGCTGCTTTTGGAAACCGAGAACACCCTGCGAGATCTCGAGGCGGAAAGCGCTGCGCCTGAGAAAGCGGCACCATCGCACAAGCGCTCCCTGCTAGTGCCGGATGCCTTGAGTAATCCCAGGCATGCCCAATTCGCGATTAAGGTCACGTTGGCGGGGATGATCGGTTACCTGTTTTACACAGCCAGTGATTACTATGGGATTCACACGGTGTTTTACACTCCGCTGATCATCGCCCTTTCCAGTGCCGGGGCGACCATTCACAAAGGTCTGCTTCGTATAGTCGGCTGTGCTATTGGCGGAACTTTAGGCCTGATTTTTTCAATCTGGCTACTGCCAAGATTCGAGGGCCTTGGAGCCTTTCTCTTCATGGTATTTTGTGTGCACGGCCTGGCGGCGTGGATTGCTGTCGGCAGCGAACAGATCTCGTACATAGGCCTGCAAATCGCGCTCGCTTTTGATCTCGGGTTCTTGCAAGGGTACGGACCGCCCGAAAACATTGACCCGCTACGTGATCGATTTATAGGCATTGTTCTTGGGATCGGTATCATTACCGTCGTCTTTTCTCTGATATGGCCGGAAAGCGCCGAATTGAGCGCCCGCGAGCGACTAGCTAGTTGTCTGCGAAGTATCGCTCGTTTGTTGCGCTCGGTAGGCACGGGATCCGGCTCCTCCACGATTAGCCCTGCCTCGGCTTCTACCCAAAACCCGGAAGAATGGGAGCTCTTCCCTACCGGGCAACTCGAACTGGAGATTACCTCCCGTCTTTCGGAGGCGCATTCGTACGAAGAGCAAGTTGCTTTTGAAGCCCTGCTTCATGGATACGAGCCAGCTCGAGCGTCGCACCTGGAAGAGGTCTCGCAGGGAGTCGAGGCAATCTATGTGGCTTGTCTCCCGTGGCTACGCGAGCAGGCGTCCAAAGCGGATGCGATCGAGACGACCGAACCTATAACGGCCAGAGAAAAGATGATGCACGATGTCGACGCCGCGGTTCAATCGTCGGCATCATCGCTTGAGGCTTGCGCGGATCGATTACAACCAACGGTATCCGCTAGTCATCATGCACCAGAAACCGAGATGATTGCTCAAGAACCAGCTGCTTCCAAGGCGCTCGGAGAATTGGTCCGGGTTGTTCGCAGGTTTCAGGATCGCTTGCTTAAAGCAGAGCCTCCAGCCCCGGGCATCCGAAGAGAATCAATTCCGTTTCTGGGAGACAAATTTTAACGCTCGAACCTATGCTGCCCGTCGAATGCGTGTGATTGGACTACAACGAAACTGGACCTCCGCTCTGGCGATAATTTTGTTGGCGACTGGGTTTCAGCTCAGCCTGTACGCCCAGCAGATGTATAAGTTGAGCCCGAAGGTGCTGGAGGAAGTGAACCGCCCGCTCCTGCCGGTAAAAGACGATGATGGCCCGTTGGCTAAGTTGAAAAAAGAACGGTTCAATGCGGCACTCAACGAAGCAAAGGCGCGATTCGACCTTTATAACCGGGGCCTCACCCGGGTGCCCGATCTGATCGAGGTCGGCGAAAGGCTGTTTAGCGCCGAAGTCGATCTCTACGACAACCCTGAAGAAAAAGCTCAAGTCTTGCAACGACAGCTGGACGTTTATTCTGACGCGGAAGCAAACCTCGAGAAGCTGGTAAAACAGGGGTTGGCCGCGCAAGCCGACCTCGAGCGGCTGCGATACAACAAAGCGTCTGTCGCGATCGACCTTTTCAAGGCAAAAAACGGAAACCGATAAGCAGTAGTCGGCCGCCTGCTTTCGGGCGTCAATTTTCGCAGGTTTCGGCGAGCCGAAAAACCGTAGGTTCGAAATCACGTACCCGGATTGGCAAAGATCGCGTTCTTGTGTAAGCATCTCATAGACAGCTATAAACGGTGCATCACGGGCAGTGGCACGCAAGCTGTTGAGTAGTAGGATCGACTTCGCAGGCCGTGGGGAGAAGAGATCAGAATTCACCCCCAACTGCACGCTGACATGACAACTCTGTTGAGACACCCGGCTCCATGGCAATCAGAGTTCTCGCCACGGTGAGTTGTTTCAAACTACCATTTTAGCTCGAACCCCCGAATCACCCTGTGGAAACCGAAAAAACAAACCCGCCTTCAACCGAAAAACCGGCGATCGCTACCCAGCCGGCGGCCCCTCTTACCAAGCCGCCTCGCAAGCGGCGCCGTTGGCTATTAGTCGTCGGCATTGCAGCGGCCGCGCTGCTGCTTTTCTTTGGGGTCCCGCAGATCATCCGGGCATTTAATACCGTCTCGACGGATGACGCCTACGTAAACGGTTATGTGACTTTTGTTGCGCCCCGGGTCAGCGGCCAGGTGGCGCGCGTGCTGGTCGACGACAACAATCGGGTGAAAAAAGGCGATGTGCTGGTTGAGCTCGACCCTGAGCCATACCAGGTCCAGGTAGCCATTAAACAGGCTACGGTCGACGCGGCTCAGGCGAACCTGTTGGTCGCACAGGCTAACGTGCGAGGTCTAATCGGGCAGGCCCGGAGCGGCCGTTTTAAACTCTCTACCGCCATCCAGGACGTCGACAATCAAGTCGCATTGATTCGCGCCCGGGTGGCAACCTGGGAACAACAAAAGGCGACCCTAGTACTCGCTCAACAGGAGTTTGACCGCGCCGAAAAATTGCTCGCGACCCGAGTCGTCAGCCAAGAAGAATACGATGAAAGACGGGAAGCGTTAGACGTCGCGAAAGCGCAGGTAACGCAGTCCCTGGAAGTCGTACACCAGGCGCGAGTCGCTCTTGGGCTACCGGGTGAGCCGCCGGCAGGAAAGACGCTGGCCGATGTACCGGTTGATATCGACCAAACCTTCTCCTCAGTTCGCCAAGCCCAGGCCGACCTGCTCCAAGTTGCCGCCCAGCTCGGCATTGTACCGTCATCCTACGATCTGTCGCCCAAAGCTATGCTGGACGAATTTTATCGACGCGACCCATCGGGCGATCTTGATAAAATCTATGCTGAGGTCATCAAGAGCGCGCCGACGTTAAAACAAGCTCAGACGAACTTGATGCAGACTCAGCGCGATCTCGATCAAGCCAAACTGAATCTTCGTTATTGCACTGTCCTCGCAGAGATCGACGGCGTTATCACCCGGCGCAACGTAAATCCGGGCAACAACCTGCAAGCCGGGCAAAGTCTCATGGCGATCCGCTCACTACGCGATATTTGGATAGACGCCAACTTCAAGGAGACTCAGCTCCGGAACCTGCGTATCGGACAACACGTCGACCTGGAGCTGGACATGTACGGCGGTAAGCATGTCTTCGAAGGCCGCATCTCCGGTTTCACGTATGGCACGGGCTCAACGCTGGCCTTGTTACCGGCCCAGAACGCCACTGGCAATTTCGTCAAGGTGGTACAACGGTTGCCGGTCCGGGTTGAAGTACTGAACTATGACCCGGACAAACTGCCGCTTTTCGCCGGTCTCTCGGTAACTCCAACCGTCGACTTGAGAATCGAGCCCACGGGACCAAACGCCGGCGAATATCTGCAGAAGCCCGAGCCACCGGCTGCCTCAGTCAGTCCGACACCATGAGCGCCGGCGCATCTGCCGTATGGCCGCTCTCTGCCTCCCGGCCACGAGCCTTCAACCCGTGGCTGATTGCACTGGCCGTGGTAGTACCGACTTTCATGGAGGTGCTCGACACCACCATCGCTAACGTTGCGCTACGTTATATCGCCGGCGGGCTTTCGGCCGCGGTTACCGATAGCGAATGGGTAATTACCAGCTATCTCGCAGCTAACGCGATTGTCCTGCCCATCTCCGGTTGGTTGGCCGCCCATTTGGGGCGGCGTAACTATTTCCTGTTATCGATCGCTATCTTTACTCTCAGCTCGTTGCTCTGCGGAATGGCAACCAGTCTCGGCCAGTTGATCCTCTTCCGGGTAATGCAAGGACTCGCCGGCGGTGGATTACAACCCTCCAGCCAAGGCATCCTGCTCGATAGTTTCCCTCCTGAAAAACAGGGCGCCGCTCAGACTCTTTTTGGGGTGGCCGCGTTGCTTGCTCCGGTGGTCGGCCCGACCTTGGGCGGTTATATCACCGACGAGTATTCCTGGCGCTGGATCTTTCTTATCAACTTGCCGGTCGGCCTTATCGCGCTCGTTGTTTGCTCGATCCTGGTACGGGACCCGGAATATCTGCAGAATCAGCGGAGAGAGGCGAAGAAAAAGCCTCTGAATTTTGATTTCATCGGCCTGAGTCTTCTCGCACTTACCATGGTCTCCTGGGAAGTGGTGCTCAGCAAAGGGCAAGAATGGGATTGGTTTAATGACGCTTTTGGCCGGGTGCAAATCTTGGCGACCCTCTTCGTTGTCGGCCTCATCAGCTTGGTGCTTTGGGAAACCCGCCACACAAATCCGATTGTTAACTTCCGACCCTTACGCGACCGGAGTTTTGCTCTGTCGTGCCTCATCATTTTCTGCGCTTTCGGCGTCCTTTATGGATCCAGCACTCTCCTACCAGCTCTACTGGAATCGCTTTTCGGTTATGATGCGTTCCATGCCGGGCTAGTGCTATCGCCGGCCGGTGCTTTTACGATCCTGGCGTTAGTCGTCGTTGGTGCGTTGTTAGGGCGCGGCGTCGACGCCCGGTGGTTGATTGCTATCGGCCTGGTAATTCTTGCTGCCGGTAATTTTTGGATGTCGCAACTCAACCTTGAGATTTCGGCTTGGCAGGTGGTTTGGCCCCGAGTGGTTATGATAACCGGTCTCGGCATGATCTTCGCACCGTTGAATGTGGCAGCTTTCCTCCACATCCCGCAATCATTGCGAGCCGCGGCGGTCGGTCTGTTAGCGCTGCTGCGCAACGAAGGCGGCAGCGTGGGAACTTCGCTCGGCCAAACTATCACCGAGCGCCGGGAAATATTTCACGCTCTGCGGTTAAACGAGAATCTTGATCAATTCAACCCAGCGGTGATTTCCTATTTAAGCGACGCACAATCCACATTTTTGCAACAGACCGGGGACCAGGCTGCGGCCCAGCAAATGGCCTTACAATCGCTGGAGAATCTCCGCGAACAACAAGCTTCATCGTTGTCCTATTTCGACGCGTTCCTAATTTTCGCGGTATTGGCAGTTGGATTGGCGGCGGTGGTCCCAGTGATGAAACGGTCGGCCGCGCAGAAAGGTGCGCACATCGCTGCCGAATGAGCAGAGAAGGAATAGCGGAATGGCCGCAAAAGAGCGCAAAGAATGCAAAAAAAATTGCCGCAATCACTCCATCACTCCATTACTCCATTACTCCATCACAGTACCCCGTCGCATGAATGCTCCACTCGATGACCGAACGCCCAAATCCCAGACGTTCGGCCTGCCACGTTTTCCTGCGTGGATGGCTCCCCTGCTTTTGCGTTGGGCGCTTGGTGTGACCTTGCTTTCAGCGGTGACTGACCGCTTCGGAATTTGGGGACCACCAGGCGCTGCGAATGTGGCTTGGGGTGATTGGGCTCACTTCGTTGCTTACACCGCCAAGGTCAATAGTTTCTTGCCGGACACGCTGGCCCCAACCCTGGCCGTTGTCGCCACTGCCGCCGAGATCTTGCTCGGCATTGCCCTCATCCTTGGTGTTTTCTGTCGTCCAGTTGCCTTGGCCAGTGCCCTCCTTTTCGCGGTTTTCGCTGGCGCTATGACTGTGTCGTTTGGGGTCAAAGCTCCGCTCAATTTTTCGGTTTTCGCTGACGTCGCAGCCGCGTTCGCGCTCGCTGTCTGGCCGGCTGAACCAAGCCCAAAATGAACTGGCGCCATCCACTGACGACACCTGTCTTAGCACCTCAATGAACGGCCGCGACCTACTCCGGATTCACTTCAGCTGTATCTTCCTTTGCATGCTGGTTTTCGGCTGCGCTCACACCGTCCAGGTTTCTTATCCCGCGAAAGCCAAGATCGATCCGGACTTCAGCAAGGCGTACACCATGTGGGATGGCGAACGTGTAGAAGTCGATTGGACGCCATCACTCCACGCGGAGTCCTACAAGTACGTGGCCAAATGTGATCAGGTGATACTGGCAAACTCAATCCGCGAGAAGGGTTTCCGCAATAACTACAAGATCGCCGGCAAAGGCACTCCGCTGGTCATTTACGACAAGAATCCGGAAAGCACCCCCCAGGAAAAACATTATCCGACCAGTGGTATCGTTCTCGGAATAACCGCCGTCAAAGAAACGCGACCCGGGAAATTACCTCTGTTGAAACTGTATGATTCGTTCGATCCGATCGTGGCGCGATCTGCTAGCGGTCCGGATCCAATTGCCGCGAATTACACCGCTACTCTGTCGGTTCTCTTCTCTCACGCTCACAAAGTAGCTGGCAGCGCTTTGGCCTCTTTCATCAGACCTGACAACCCGCGGTTCGCTACCGGCATTTACCTGATTCATCCTTACGATCCGAACAAGATTCCAATCCTGTTCATTCATGGCCTGCTTTCTTCGCCACTTTCCTGGCAGAACCTCACTAACGACCTGTGCGCTGATCCGAAAATTCTCGAGCATTATCAACCGTGGTTTTTTCTGTATCCGAGCGGCGAATCTGTGCTTGAAAGTTCGGCGCAACTGCGAGAGGACCTGCAAACAACTCAACGCTTATTTGATCCCAGCGGTAACGCGGTCGCCTCGCATCACGTCGTGGTTGTGGCTCACAGTATGGGAGGACTGCTGGCGCACACATTAGTGTCGGACTCTGGTGACGCCCTCTGGAACGTGTTTGCAACCAAACCGTTCGAGAGCTTGAGCCTTTCACCGGACGAAAAAGCTTTGATCCAGAGATATTTCTTTTTTCGCCATCAACCGACGATAGATCGCGTGATCTTTTTGGCTGTCCCCCATCGGGGAAGTTCGTTAGCGGGTGGCATCGTCGGCAGCGTTGCTGACCGAATCATCCGGCATCCCAAAAACCCGGCCCACGCAATGAAAGAATTGGAGAGGCAATACCCCGGTATTTTGGATCCTTACTTCGCTCGAGTTAATGCGCGCGGCGGCCCAACTAGCCTCTTGTCGCTGGCTCCCAACCCGTTGTTAAACGGTCTAGCCGCTTTACCGATCAAGGTTCCTTTTCACAGTATTATTGGAAATCTGGGCGGAGATGATGGAACCGACAGCACGGATGGAGTTGTCGCCTACTACAGCTCACATTTGGATGGAGCCGAATCAGAAAAGATCATCCCAGCGGGCCACGTGCTGCTGGCGAATCCAGCCGCCGTCGCCGAGATCAAGCGTATCCTGGAAGAGAATATCGGGGGGAGAAGACGGTGAGAAAGTGGCCGCGCTGGGGAGTTTGATCGAATAGGACTTATATGACCTACACGACCTATAAGTCATATGGGTCGTATTCGTTTTCTGTCCTTGATGCGCCGTTATCCCCAATTTGCCTTCCGACCAATCACCCCTCACTTTTCACCTTTCACCAATCACCCAAACGCTAGCTACTCCGGCTAATCCGACTACGTTTGTGTAATGGGCGGCGGCGTTTTGGCGACTAGGTCTGCGAACACATCCGTACTCATTTGCGGATGCGGAATCGCCGGGCCTACCCTTGCCTACTGGCTGGCTCAGCATGGCTTTAAGCCGACGTTGGTTGAAGCAGCACCACATCTGCGCACCGGCGGTTATGTTATTGATTTTTGGGGTCGCGGATTTGATGTAGCAGAAAAGATGGGACTGCTCCCGGCGATTGCCGGCGAGGGCTACGATGTCAAAGGGCTTCGCCTAGTCGATGCCAACGGCCGCCAGGTCGGCGGGTTCGACACGGCGGTGTTTCTCGCCGCCACGAATGGCCGCTATGTCAGTATCCCGCGCAGCGAATTAGCCAAAATCCTGTACCAAAAAGTCCAAAGCCAGTGTGAAACTATTTTCGGCGACAGCATTATCAAGCTCGAGCAGGTCCGGGACGGCGTCCGGGTTACATTCAAATACGCCTCATCGCGAGAGTTCGATATCGTGATTGGAGCTGATGGCCTGCATTCTTTGGTTCGTCATTTAGTGTTCGGAAAACAGGACCGATTTGAGAAATATCTTGGATATATGGCAGCGGCGTTCGCCGTGCCGGGTTATCGGCCTCGGGATGAAGATGTGTATGTCCGCTACACCATCCCTGGCAGGCAAGTCGCTCGCTTCGCCATGCGTAACAACCGGACCATGTTCTTGTTTGTTTTCGCGGACAATAAGATTCGCCGAGCACCACAAGACAATGATTCTTATAAAGAGCTTTTAGCCGCGGAATTCCGTTATGCGGGTTGGGAATGTCCTGAAATTTTGGCGGCTATGAAAAGCTGCGATGAGCTGTACTTCGATCGGGTGAGTCAGATCCGCATGGAAAGCTGGTCGCAAGGAAGAGTGAGCCTGATCGGTGACGCTGCCTTTTGTCCTTCTCTGCTAGCCGGTCAAGGCGCCGCGCTAGCCATGATCGCGGCGTACGTTCTGGCGGGCGAGTTGGGCCGGACACCGAGCGACCCAAAAGCGGCATTCCAACGGTACGAACAACTGCTGCGCCCCTTCATTTTGGCTAAACAAAAGGCGGCAGTTAAATTATCTGGCTCCTTTGCGCCGAAGACGCGATTCGGCCTTTTCTTTCGCAATCAAGTCACCAAAGCTTTTAAGCTTCCTTTGGTGGCGGAGTTCGCCATGGGAACCAGTCTGGCGGATCGGATTGATCTGCCCAACTATTCGACGTCGGACAATTCGGTTTCCAGAAACTGAGCCAGACTTGACACACTACAGCCCGAGCGGTTCGTCCATGGCCGAAGGGTTCGCCCTTGCGAGCACGGCTGATGTCCTTATAGATTCTCTTCGCAAGGAGCGTCTCCCCATGACCGACTTTATCGCCACCTATCGGCCCATGCCGCCTTTGACTCCAGAGGATCGGACTTATATCGAGCAGAACTTCTATACGCTGGAGGAGCTCTGTCTCGGTCGCAGTGTAACTCCGGACGAGTACCGGTCCCAAATTCGTGAAGGGCTGCTTCCGTTGCCCACCTATCTCATGGACGAGATCGAAATGTATCCCGGGGATTTTTTCGTGTTTCCGGATTCGGTTGGCCGCCTTGGCCGCATGAAAGAGGAATTCACCGAACGGTACGTTGCCGCCGCTGCCGCCTACGGTGGACCCGCCTCTACGGAGCAAGCACAGGAAGAGTACACCGCGTATTTGAGTGGTGAATATGGGGCTTGCCTGCGCTCGGTTTCCCCGGAATCGATCTTTTTGAAGGAATTCGCTTTGACTAGAATCCGGACACTGTTGGATGCGCCTAATCCAGGGGATGTAGAGTGGTCAGCGCGCCTGCGCACTTGGGTTAACCGGCTTGACGGTATGGAACGCGAGTTCGCGCCTTGTGACACGGCGCGATTTGGCTGCGCTTCTAGCCGGGAACGCTACATTGATCGGGCACGACAAGAATTTCCCACCTGTTTTTCTTCGAGATAAACCATCATGAGCCATACCCCCCCTTTATCCGAGTACTTGGTAATGTGCCGAGGGCAATGGGATAAAACTGCCTCGCGCGACCAAATACAAACCGCTATCGACCAATTCTACGTCTGGTTTGATCGATTGGTTGATCAAGGCAAAATGAAGAATGGGCAACGGCTCATTTACGAAGGGAGAACAGTCGGCCGCCGCCAGGCCATTACGGACGGACCTTTCGGCGAATCTAAAGAAGTGATTGGCGGTTACTGGTTCATTCTGGCGAACAGCCTCGATGAGGCCGCCGAGATTGCCGGTGGTAACCCTTGTCTCGAACGTGGCATGTTCATGGAAATCAGACCGATCGACCCGGACATTGCTACTGCCGACAACACCAACACCTGATCGTAACCGGCGGCGGCTTGGCAACCATCCGTTTACGCATGAAGATCGTCGCCTGCGGATTACTATTGTAACGTGCACAGCGGTCGTAACCGTTTCTTTCGTAAAAGCGAATTGCGGTCTCGAGATCGTCTTTGGTGTCGAGATACAGCCACTCGTAGCGACGCTCTTTTGCAAACTGTTCCAGAGCTCGCAGCAATTGGTCGGCCAACCCTTGTTTCCGGTAAGGCGCCCGCACGTAGAGGCGTTTGACCTCGCCACAACCGGGTATGGCAGTAAGGGGATGCAGAACGATACAGCCGATGGCCTGGTCGTGGTCGAATGCTAGCCAAAGGGCGCTATCAGTACCGTCGAGATATTTAGCGAACTCGTCTCTCGAATCTCGGACCCAGACCTGGATCGTTTCAAAATACTCATTCACCAATGCAAAGGCGCCGGGGAGATCCTCTGGTTTTGCTCGACGGATTTCGTAATGATGTGGAGGCGCAGCTTGGTCCTTGATAACCGCACCCGCGCTCTTTTCACTTTGCATAGAAAATGTACCTCCGAATTGAGCGAAACCTAGACAGCCGGCACTCATACGTCCAATATCCTATTTTGACTGATTGAGACTCTCTGCATATGAATGAGGAGATTGAATTGCGCCATCTCCGTTACTTTGTGGCGGTGGCGGAAGAGTTGCATTTCAGCCGAGCCGCCAAACGACTCCGGATCGCTCAACCGCCGCTGTCCCAACAGATCCGCAAACTAGAACAGCATATTGGGCACGCGTTGTTCACCAGGAACTCACGCGTAGTAACTCTAACTGAGGCCGGCCAAGCCTTGTTGGAACGTGCACGCCATATTCTCCGGCGAGTCGATGAAGATGTTGAAACAGTTCGCAGCGTAGGTCGCGGTGAGATGGGCTCTTTAACCGTCGGTTTTATCGGTTCCGCCATGCTCACGGTGCTGCCGGCGCTCCTAAGAGACTATCGGCTGAAGTATCCTCAAGTTGAACTGCGTCTGCGCGAGTTGACCACCAGCCAGTTGATCGAAGCACTCCGTCAGGGAGCGGTTGATGTCGGTTTTTTGCGAGACGCCGGTCCAACCGAAGGGCTCGTCGTCGAGAAAGTGCTAGCGGAGCGATTCGTGGTGGCGTTGCCGGAGAGACATCCTTTGGAAAAACGGAAGCGAGTTTCTTTAGCAGCACTAAAAGGTGAACCGCTGGTGTTGTTCGCCCGGAACCTCGGCCCACTAGCCTGGGATAAAACCATCGCACTCTGCGAGGCCCAAGGATTTCATCCCGAGATTGTACAGGAAGCGCCCGAATGGCTAACCGTGCTGAGATTGGTCAGCTCCGGGCTAGGATTCTCCATTGCGCCGGCGTGCGTCTCAACCGTGAAAGCGCCGGGAGTGGTATGCCGGGAATTGGCCAAACTCTCAAGCACAACCAATATCGAGCTCGCCCGCCGCTCAGATCATCTCAACCCGATCATGGAAAGTTTTCTCGCGTCCGCCCGAACCGCATTCCACTAACCGCAGATGATACAGATAAAAGGTACTTACCCGGAGCCGGAAGAGGGAATATCCGCAGATTACACAGATTACGCAGATTTCGCTTTGGAGTTCGCAACACCCAGCGAAAAATAAGGGCGTCGTCCGTAAGGTTGCAGTTTCCTTTGGGCGGTTGACGTGATCGGTCGCAAAGCGAAATTTGTGTAATCTGCGGATATTTTCCTGTCTTTTAGCCCAGCCCGCCATTCCGCCGCCGGCCCGTTCTGGGTAATCGGCGGTTAGGCGGGAACAGCGGCTTTTGCGATGGCGGCCGCGTTGGAAAGCTTTTCTACGCTCCAACAGAGCTCGATTAGCTCATGGATTTGTTGTGTAGTTAAGATCCCTTCGGCGAGGTTCGTAAATTTTGTTTCGAGGTTACTGTCGGTCATTGGGGCTTCCAGACTTCCGACAGCGTGCTGGATCGATTTATCCAGATGACGACCATCTTTCAGAACGATACTCATCTCCACTTGCTCTGGTTTAACCGCTGGATCGACCACCGGCACCACGCGATCGCGTAGCGCGACGAGGGTTGGATCTTGCACGATTCGGTCGCTAAATTGTTTTTCGCCGGCGGCACCCTCGCCAATGGCAACCGCTACCGCGTGATAGATGCTGAATTTACCCTCCAGGCCGGTCTGGGGAGCTTTCTTGCCGGTCAGCTCCAATACCAGCGGATTCACCCGGAGATTGATGGTCTCAATTTGGTCCGCTTTGAGCTCATACTGGTTACGCAATTGGATAGCGGCATCGATTGCCGGGTGCATCACGATCCCGCAAGCGAAAGGTTTATAAGTATTGAGCGCGGCCTCGTAATGTTCTCCTAGGCGTTCCGTAATTTCTTTGTAGTCTTGTTTGGTCGAAATCGTGTTGGCCCACCCGCGCTTGGCTTCTATCATCTGATCGGAACTAGTAAAGTTTTTCGAAGCCAGCACTGCCGCGAACAATCCATTGCTAGCGGCTCGCCCAGGATTAAAGCTCTTGTTCATCGAGCCGAACGATTCTCTGAGCCCGACTGGTTGTGACGCGGCCAGTCCGATTGCCCAGATCATTTGTTGCTCCGACAGGTCCAGCAACTTCCCCGCACTGACCGCGGCGCCGAATACTCCGGCTGTCCCCGTAATGTGCCAACCACGATCGTAATGATCCGGATAAACCGCGTTCCCGATTCGGCACTCTGTTTCCACGCCCAAAATCAATGCGTTCAGAAACGCTTTCCCGCTTACCGGATGATATTCTGCGAGAGCTAAGATCGCGGAAACCACCGGACCTGCAGGATGAATGATCGTTTTCAGGTGGGTGTCATCGTAATCGAAAATATGCGAGGAAACCCCGTTGATGAAGGCGGCGTTCATGACGTCGAAACGTTCCTTGCGTCCGAGAATTGAAGCTTGCGCGGGGCCACAAAACCGGCTGAGAGCGTCGACTGCGATATTGACAGTCTCATGACGAGAGCCACCGACAGCTACCCCAATCCAATTCAAGAGCGTGCGCAGGCCTTCCTTCCGCACCGTAGCCGGCAGATCCTCGTAACGGGCGGTAACCACATAGTGAGCCAGTATTTTTGTCACTTCAGGGACGGGTACGGGTGATGGCGCCATAAATTCTTTGTTGGTATTCTCTGTGCCCAGAGCTAAGCCAGGCGCCACCGCTCCGGCGGCAACCGCGGTAGTAGCACGTATGAAGGTCCGTCGATCGATGTTTGCCATGATGCTTTTCTCCTGATGGGGGTTCAGATTGACACTCTAGGCGGCGATTGGTCCGAAGCGAATCCCTCGTGAATCGCGCTCAATCGTACAGCGCTTCGTCCTGGTCTTCGTCCTCCTCCTCGAACATTGATGCCATTGTCCGGCGCCAGGCAGGCCCGATGTTGGGAGTGGAGCCGCTGGACCTACGCGAGCGTGAGCTCGGCCCTACTCCCCACCGCTCGGATAGGAGTGACAAAGCCCAACGTTCCTGATTCTCTATTACAGCGCGATCTTATGATATTGAGAGCCTGTCTGATTGCTGCTCTGGTCACTCCGACCTGGCTATTGGCGGAGGAAAACGCGGGCGAGACAACGCTTCCCGGGATCAAAGCAATCGTCCGATTTCATTCCGATTCCAACGGCATAGTGCCCGATAATATCGAGCTGCCGGCCAGCACCTTGCTCACAGACAAGCAGCGGCGCGTGATTGAAGGTAATCTCGGCCGGCTACCCATCCGTATTTATGTGCGGGAAACACCAAACCAGCCAAGGGCCACCATCGAGGTGAACGTGGTCAACACGCAGGCGAATAAGCCGCTGGCCGGGTACCCCGCCAAGCAAGACGTAGGCCCGCTCGGGATGCTCAGTTTCAATATTCCCGTCACCACATCAGAGCTTGAGACCCTGGTGCACACGACGAAAAAGAGCACCGAAGGCAAACTCGGAAAAGTTGAAAGCATCAGCCTGCACGTTGATATCGACATCCCGGTCAAGCCGGAGACGAACGCCGATGGCGATCCTATTTTGGATTGTGATGATTTGCTAAGACAGGACCACTTTGTGGTCGACGACGTCGCACAAAAACTCAATGACACAAGTAACCACGGCTATCAGGTCGTAAACGCTGAGTATACCAGTTGTCTCGATAAGCAGACTGACACGCTAGCAGGGCAGCTGAAACCCGATGATAAGAAGATGGTGGATCGCATCCGGCAACTCTTACCCGACCTGGCGCCGGTGAGTTTTGATTCAGCGGTAAACCAGAATGGTGGCGTTTACTTCTCGATGCTCGCACTTGCCGGGGTCGGGGTCGACGCTAAACAAGCAGAAACATCCAATCATCTAGCGCGTCAACTCGGTGTTAGTTCTACCCCAAATCCGGCGGCGCGAAAAGCGGTAGCCACCGCCTTCGCGGCTTGCCAAGCCGCCATTAAAAAGTTTGTGCCAGCCCCCGAGAATGCTGGTGACGAAGCCAACGCCGCCGATTTGAAGAAACAATTTCAAACAGATCTAGAAAAAGCAAAGACTGCCCTAAAAGAGCTGCAAACAATCGCGGCCAAGTTGCCGGACAATTCCGCCATGTTGCTGGCGCAATCGACGCTGTCTATTCTCACGACCGCGCAAGGATTTGAATAGGCGTGCCGAGTAGAGATCGGGAGCGGAGAAAGCTGGACACCCTGGAATGTTCTGGTCGATCCACCAACTTGGGTCATAGGCTGGTAGAGAGTTCATTCTACCAAAATGAATCAGGATGATCCGGCTTCGAGTACGAACCCGCCGAAAATATTGATCCGCTCCCAGCATCGCGCCGGGGGCCACCCTCTCGGTCGCTGGCCGGCTCACCTCTCTTTGTTAGTGGTGCTCGCGATCTTTGCGGTGTTGCCGATCGCTTCAGCTCTTGCCGAAGACCAGCAGCCCGATACCCAAAAGAAGTGGGTCGCTAGCTGGGCTTGCGCTATGCAAGGAACCTACGTCTACTATCCACCTGCACCGCTCAATAATCCGTTTCACATCTACGCGACGAATCCCGATCTTCGCTTCGCCTTTTCTAACGCTGCTACCGACGGAGCAGTGGACCAGACTTTCCGCTTGATCATCAAACCTGACTTGTTCGGCGATGAATACCGCCTGCGTTTCTCTGATTTTTTTGGAACTCAACCATTGACCCTGAGAGCGGTCTCGGTCGCAGTCCAGGACTATGCCGGCAATATCATTCCCGGCACTCTTCGAGAGGTGAAATTCAGCGATGCTGCAACGGTAACGATCAAGCCCGGAAAACTGCTCTATAGTGATGCTTTCAAAAGCCCAGCCGCACCCAATGATCCTTTGCTGCAGGGGCGAAATTTTGCGGTTAGCTTCGCCGTTCAGGGTAAAAGTGGGCCGATGACGTTTCACGCGGTCGATTGCACTACTTCCTACATTTCGGCGCCGGACAGTGGGCGATCATACCAAGGACACTCACGACTTCGCATTTCCCAACACCACGACTGCGATGTTTTTCCTGGACGCGTTGGACGTTATGGCTTCATCGGATACGGCAGTAGTTTGCGCGTTTGGTGATTCAATCACCGAAGGCGTTTTTTCGACGCTGAATGGTAACGACCGCTGGAGCAACGATCTGTCGATCCGCCTGCATGAAGCCTACGGTAACAACGTCTCTGTTGTTAACGAAGGGATCGGTGGTAACACCGTGATTAACCCTGCCCTGATGGGTCCCGCGGCGTTAGATCGATTGGAGCGCGACGTCCTTGGTCTTTCTGGTCTAACCTCAGTGATCTGGCTCCAAGGTATTAACGACTTCGGAGCTAAAAACGCGACGGCAAACGCCGTAATCGACGGCTTGAAAGAAGGAATAAAGCGACTGCACATCGCCGGCGTCAAAGTGGTCGGCGCCACGCTCACCTCAAGTCTCAATTGTACCCTCCTCCCGACTTGGGGGTCCGCCTCCACCGACACCAAGCGCCGAGCAGTGAACGATTTCATCCGCCAGTCCGGTCTGTATGACAGTGTAGCAGACATGGATGCCGCGACCGGCGATGCGCGGACTGGCGAACTAAAGCCCGAATTCGTACCGGATAGCACCATCGGGAGTCCGGGTGACAAACTCCATCCCAATCGCGCCGCCTATCAAGCCATGGCGAATAGCGTCGATCTTAAGGCGCTCGGACCGCAGCAGTAGAGTCTGCTCGTCGCCCACTTTAAACCGTGCTCCAGGACGTTGGGTCCGTACGTATTTTTACGTATAGACAGGGGGTACATATCTCTATGGTATTGAGCTGATACGTATCAAAACGCTCTCGCGCATTATCGAAAGCGGCTTTACCAACGGCACAGATGGCTTCCGCAGTTGTAGCCATAGATGGTCTGCTTTACGTCGCCGGCGGATTTAATGGTCAAGCCAATTCAACCCTGCTGGCGTTCAACCCTTCGAAAAATAAGTGGTCATCGCTAGCTGCCATGCCGGGACCTAGGTATCAAAGCGAAGCCGCGACTATCAACGGCCAACTCTACGTCGTGGGAGATTGGACAATTTCGCCGCCGCTGCCGAACAGTAACTTGTGGGTTTACGACCCACCGACTAACACGTGGAACAGTAGCGTGGCCCAACTGTCTCACCTGAGCGCGGGTGGGATCGCCGGCGCTATCGATGCGACGTTTCTCAGCAGCAACTATCTTTTCTTAGAACCTCCTTCGATTCCCTAGCAGATCGAAGCAAAAACCCGAGCTGGCCCTGCGTCGAGCGGGCTGGGCCAGCCCTCATACGGTCGCTGTTTTCTCGGTTGTGCCCGGACGCTTGAAGCGACGCCGATATTCACCGGCCGTGACCCCGAACACCCGGAGAAATACTCTTCTCATTGTATCCGCCGTCTGAAAGCCGCAGGCATTGGCGATCTCTTTCAAACCGAGCTCAGAGGTATCGATCAGTTGCTGCGCAGCCTCCGCACGCATGCGATCGACCAGTTGTCCGGGGTTCACACCAACTTCTCGCAAGCAAAGCCGAGTGAAATGACGAGGACTCACGCCGACCCGTTCTGCGAGGCGTTCAACGGTTAAGTGCTCCCGGAGATGCTCTAAAATCCAAACCTGCAATTCACGCAACGGTTTGGAAGTGGTCTCCTGGCGAGAAAGCACGCGACTATACTGAGACTGGCCTCCCGGCCTAACCAGAAACATGACCAGTTGCCGTGCCACTTCCAAAGCGGCCTTGCGCCCGTGATCCTCTTCAATTAGCGCCAGAGATAAGTCGATCCCCGCAGTGATTCCAGCTGAGGTGTAGACGTTCTCGTCCTTGAGAAAGATAGGATCGGGTTTAACCGAGATGGATGGAAACTCGCGCGCTAAGCGCGCACAGAATGACCAATGGGTAACCGCTTCCAGAGGGCCAGTCACATCCAGGATTTGGACCGGTGGCGGACCCGTGATGACGATATCCCGCATCGCCTGAGATTACGCTAGTCCTATCAAAATCGAGAGCGCTTTGATCGCGGTTAAAAATCGGCATGTCCTAATTTGCTGGATCGGTGTCATTGCCGCCCGGTCACCCGGTTCTAGGGTCAATCACAGCCACTAGGAGAAAATCATGACCCAGCCAATTTCATCAACCCAACTACCGGACAGCAAGCTGGCCCAAGAAGCGACCAGCATTTTGAAAGAGTACGGAACTTCGCTCCTCATTAACCATTCCTTGCGCGTCTACCTGTTTGCAGCCGAGTTTGGCCGCCAAGCGAAGAAACGCTTTGATCCTGAGTTGCTGTACGTCAGCGCTGCTTTTCACGATCTTGGCCTCGTGAAGAAGTTCAGCAGCCAAACCGAAAGATTTGAGGTCGACGGAGCCAACGCCGCGCGCCAGTTTCTGGCTTCCCACGACATTCCCGAGCCCCAGATCCAGACCGTCTGGGAAGCTATCGCACTGCATACGACTCCCGGCGTCACCCAATATATGCAACCGGAAGTCGGGCTGCTCTATTCCGGCGTTGGTTTGGATGTTCTGGGCGAGGGATACGATCAGTTTCCGACGGAATTACGTGAAGAGATCGTGACGGCCTATCCACGAGAGAACTTCAAAGAAGGTATCGTGCAGGCGTTTTTCGGCGGCTTCGCTCACAAGCCGGGAACGACCTTCGGTACCGTTAAAGCCGACGTTTGCGAACGTTTCATTCCGGGCTATCGGAGCCCTAATTTTTGCGATTTGATTGCGCATTCCCCATTTGGGGATTCGCCGCGCGGCTGCGGAACGGCGGGCCACCGGCACGCCCATAACCCAGCACTATTATAAGGGTTTCGCCCAGAGCTCCAGAAAAGCGGTGGTTGCGTTGTGCGCCCGCCGCTTTGCCCGGTTCGCATTGGGGCTCGGCCGCACCCTGCAACAGGCTAGTCAGCAAACTACCCCAAAGCGGAGCGGAAAAATTGCTCGGCCATTTCATCGAGCTGGCCGTTAATCAGTCCAAACGATCGCGCTCGCCCCAATACCTCCTTCAGAGCGGCGCGATAGTCGACGTTGCTAGCTGCTGAACCCACCTTTTCTGGCCTTGCACAACGAAGGTTTCTGCTCGCCCGTCGACTAACACAACTTGCAACCGGTTGGAGAGGAAGCCAAGCGCTCGGCCGGGTTGAGCCACCCGAATATATTGGCGAGCGATATCGATCCGTTGATTCTGCAGATTCAGGCTATGCGGGCGAAAGGCCAAGCGGGTCGGAGTGAGGACTAACCAACCGCCCCGGGCTTCGCCTCGCATAAAATGATTAGCTGGTCCTTGCCATAACACCGGCTCGCTTTCAAAGTCACCTTTAACCCGCATCCGCACCGACAAGAGCGCCACAAACAGCGTGATCGCTGATCCGAACAAAATGCCGGAGGCAACTCCTACCATAGCGCCCATACTGATGCCAAACGTCATGGTAAAGATCGCCGCCATTAACCCGTCAAAGGATCCACCTGTTAGAATAAAGGTTATCGTTAGTCGAACGAGGTTCATACCCGAATATTCTCAATTCTCACTCATCAGTTCTTGAACGGCGCGTTCGAGCTGCGGATCACGCCCTTCAGCCGTGCTCTTCGGATCGTTCATTACCTGAATATCCGGATCCACTTGCACTCTTTCCAGGAATTCACCTTGCTCATCCTGCAGACCTACTTCCGGTATCCCAAAGATCAGCGCCGGATCCTGCAGGACCTCCCACCAAACGAACGAGCCGCTGTCGGAGACTGGCATACCGATCAACTTCCCTAGTTGGAAATGTTTATAGGTCCAGGGGAAGATCAAGCCGTCGGAATAGTTCCCTTCGTTAATCAGCAGAGCCGTCTTTCTTGACCATTTCCGAAGAGGTTCCCAACCGAGGATCTGTCCTCGTGGGACATATTTGAAATACCGCTTTCCGCTGAGAAATGTTTCCAACGCCTCATGCATGTTCCCGCCCGGATTCCAGCGCGTGTCGACAATCAGCCCTTTTTTCTCCACCTGGCGGCCCAGAGCCTCAGCCAGCGTATCTCGATAGGCGGGATCGGCCATGCGAGCGACATGGACGTACCCAATCGTTCCGTTACTGAGCTTATCTACCAACTCGCGACGTTGTTTAACCCAACGGTCATAGAGGAGCCCATCGAGTTCCCCAAGCCCTACCGGCTTAGCCGTCACCACAAAACGGCTGTTTTTGGCGGGATCGAAAATACCTAGCGCAGTTGGCTTGCCCGCTTTGAAGTTCAACAGCGGACTAGTATCCATGCCTGCGTTAACCGATTGGCCGTCGATTTTTTCGATAATCATTCCCGCCTGCAGCGGAGGATCGGTTTCGGTCAACGGTCCTTTCTCGATCACTTCCTCGATTTTGATTCCCGGACCGTTATAACTGTGGTCAAAGAAAGCGCCAAGGGAGGCTGTCTGGTCGCCGCTGGTGATCGGCGTTAGGTAGTAACAGCCGGTATGACTAGCATTGAGCTCTCCTAGCATTTCACTGGTCATCTCCGCGAAATCACGGTTATCGGCAATGAAAGGAAGAAATCGAGCATACACCGTCTTGTAGTAGTCCCACGGAACCCCGTGCATGTCGGGAACGTAAAACTTCTCCTTTATTTGCCGCCAGATATGTTCGAAAAGGTAACTCCGTTCCGCAGCACCATCGATTTCCTTCTCAGCGTCAAATTTAACCGGCTCGATTTTCGCGGTGACCAGATCAACCTTGTTGATGTGTCCATCGACCAGGACGAAAGCAGCCTTGTCTTCTTGGTCTAAAAAAAGCTGCTGAGGCAAACTGACAGACGGGTTTGATGCGCCTTCGATTTCGCAGAGCTGTTTCAGTTCTTTGGTTCGCAGCTTCAGCAACCAAACCGCGAAACCTTTATCGCTCTTGGCTAAATAGACCAACTGTTCGCCATCTTTGCTCAAAGCCGCGGAGACAATACGATTGGGCGCCAGCGTCAGCCGCACCGTTCGATCTTCGATCTTATCTAAATCAAGCGCGAGCGGTTCCAGCTTTGGCGGCTGATTGTCCTCGTCCTCTTTCGCGGCAGATCCTTTCGCTTGGGCACTCTTTTCATCATCCTTTTTCTTTTTTGCCTTCTCCTCGTTCGCTTTCAGGATCTCGTAGGCTGCCGGGGATAGACGAAACCGGTTAAACGCTTCTTGGGTAAAGAACGTTTCGTAAACATCATATTGGGGGTCGCCTCCATTCCCGTCGTCACCATGAAGACCATACCGATCAGAGAGGAAGATCATCGACGCGCCGGTTTTCACCCAGAGAGGTTGGGAGTTTTGGTACCCGCTCTTGGTCAGATTGGTTATCGGTTGTTTTCCGCTCGCATTGACCAGGCCAACTTCGTACGACCATCGGCCATTTTGTAAGAACGGACTGACTATCCATTTGCCGTCCGCCGACCAATCAAACCACAGATCATCATCTGAGTAGGAGTAGTTCCGATCACTGGACAGAACGAGACGGGTTTCCTTCGACTCCAGATTTAGAACCTTGATGGCCGCGCGATTCTCAATGAAGGCTACTTCGGTTCCGTCGGGCGAATACTTGGGAAGAAAATTTTCCTGCCCGTTTTCCAGGATCGGATGCACGTCGATGATCGTCGAATTGAAAAAGTAAGGTTCTTTCTCTTTTGGCTGGACGATGCTGGCTTCGTAGATACTCCAAGGTTTGTTGTACTCAGCGGCAAAGAGCAACTTCCGTCCGTCGTAACTGAAACTGATATTCCGTTCCTGGCCAGGCGTACTGGTGATCCGCTTGGTCTCGCCGAATTCTACGGATGTGACGTACACATCGCCGCGAACGACAAAGGCGATCTCTTTTCCGTTAGGGCTGACCGCGATTTCTGTAGCTCCCTCGTTTAGATGAAGATACTGGGTTGGAGGATTCCCGGCAGCGGCAATTTCAATTTTGACTTTGCTGGGCTCCGTCGATCCGTGCGGTAGTAGGTAGATCTCGCCGTCCTAACCAAAACAGAGATCGCCGTTTTGCGCGGACGACAGAAACCGAACCGGATTCTTCTCGAAATGCGTGATTTGTTGCGGTGCGGCGTTTCCCGCGCCCTTAATCGTTAACTTCCAAACGTTGAACGACCCGCTCTGCTCAGATAGGTAGAAGAACGAATTTTCATCCGGCGCCCAAATGGGATTTCGATTCTCTCCGGCGAAAGTCGTCAGTTTGGTGTGATCGCCGGTGCGAGTGTCGAAGAGCCAAACATCGTGTGCCAAGGAAGCCGTATTATGTTTACGCCAGACATTCTCGTAACTCTTGTTGTCTTCGTACAGAAGGCGCTGGCCGGCTCTGTCGAATTGAGAGTTTAGCGCGGCAGTGGTGAGAATCATCTCCGGTTCATGCCCAGCTTCGATCGAGACCTTATAGAGCTCCGGTAGGTAGAAGGCATGGACTAGCGCATACATCGGGAGTTGGGAGCTCTTCATCGACGGCATGCGATGCCCATTGAACACGACGTACTTTCCATCCGGAGTGAATCCGCTGGGTATCGCGTCAGTTGAGTAGGTCGTTAGACGACGAGCCGGTCCACCCTCTGCACTGGTTAGGAAGGTGTTAAAATGTCCATATTGGTCTGAGGCAAACGCGATCAACTTCCCGTCCGGAGACCAGACCGGCGCCGTATCATGCCCGGATCCTATCGTGAGCGGCTGTGCGACTCCACCCGTCGCCGGAACGACAAAGATGTGGCCTTCAAAGCTGAACGCGATGCTCTTTCCATCTGGTGAGATAGCCGGATATCGTAGCCAGAGCGGCGCCGCGGGTGCGCCGGGCGAATCGGCGTTAACGTGGTATGGCAAGAACAGTGCAGCCGCCAACCCTGCGACAGGAAGAATCTTTTTGAGCTTCCGGGGCCATCCGCCAAGGGCCACACCAGAGTTACAGGAGAACATAAGTCCGATTCTACTCGATGGTTATAACATTGCTAATTCCGGGTCAGCAGCCGGAGGGGACTTATTTGGGTGCGAAAACTTCGGTTAATTCCTCTAGCATGGTCGCAACCCGAAGATAGTTCTTTTGCGGCTCGGTAACCGGTTTGTCCACAGTCGCTCTTTTCTCCGCCAATGCGATCAATCGTTCGCTGGTCTCGGTCGCTTGCGATTGCAGCGAGTTTTTCCATTCCGCCAAGCCGGTCTCATTGGCCGGTTTCCCCAGCTTTTTAAGCACTTCATCGCCTATCACGATTTCCCAATCGCGAGTGTCGGCGAAGTAGAGCCCGGTGATACCATCATGCTCAACTCCAAGCTGCTGGGAAATGAGATGGGCGACTTCTGGCCGGGTTTGGCCTTCACCAGAAGGATGAAAGGCCGAGTAGGTGCGGGCATAAAGTTTGACGCCGGTAAAACGTTCAAAATTCGAGAGCTTGTTATTAAAGCCTTTTTCTCTTGGCGGCACCGCTTGCGGCAATATTTGTTCTTCATCCGAGAAATGGGCAAATACGGCTCGAGGCGCTTTAGCCACTAGCTGGTTGAACGTGGTTTGGTCCGCTCGAAACGCCTTCGCCGCAGCCCCAAGCCGTAAAATTTTAACTCCCATTTTGTCGCCCTGTTGGACCTTCGGTAGAACATCGAGCCCGGTTATCACTTTGCCGAAGACGCTATGCAGGTAGTTCAACTGGTTTTCTGCGTCTAGCGTGATGAAGAACTGGCAGCCGTTGGTGTCAGGTCCGGAGTTCGCCATCGACAGGATACCGGCGGAATCATGACGTAGCTTGGGCGAGAATTCGTCCGGGAATTCGTATCCAGGATCGCCGTCGCCTGTGCCTAGTGGATCACCGCCTTGGATCACAAACCCGGGAACGACTCGATGAAAAGTCAATCCACCATAAAATGGCTTACCCGGCTTCGGCCCCAAGGTGCCTTCGGCCAAGCCGACGAAATTGGTCACCGTCATGGGCGCGTCCTGATCGAATAACTGCGTGATAATCACACCGCGCGGCGTGGTGATTTCGGCGTAAAGCCCGTCAGGTAATGACGATTCTGCATCAGGAGATGACGTTGAACCCGCCCTGATCAGGGTGGCAGCGAACATGGCGGCGAGAATTAGAGTAGGCGAACGCATAGGAATAACGGAAAGGAATAGCCGCAACAGACGTCGCCAAGGCGATGTCGGTCAAGAAAGAGCGCAAAGAACGCAAAAAATACGATTACCCGGATCCAGCGCGTTGGGAGGGGAGCCGCTTTGTAGTGTGGCAGATCTGCAGGTTGGCAGCAGGCGGCTCCCGCGATCGGTCCAGTGTGTTACCATCGACCCAGCGCTCCGACCCCACGCTCATTCAGGGTGAAAATCATGGGCTGATCCCGGGAGCCGCCTGCTGTCAACACGTAGAACTGGCAACCTACAAAGCGGCTCCCCTCCCAACGCGCTGGATCCGGATAATCTTATTTTTTGTGCTCTTTTGCGCTTTTTCTTGACCGGCATAGCCTTTGGCGGCGTCTGTTGCGGCTATTCTTTCTTACGGTTTGCCGCGAGCGGTACCTCGGCGTTCAACCATTTTGCAAAGCTGTCGTTTACCGACTCCGGTGCAATCTCCGCCATGAGGTTAGTATATGAGATGTGCTGGCGGACTACCTTTTCGATCGCGGCGCGATAATCCGCCTGCGTCTTGACTAAGAGCACAGTCTCTGGCTCTTCAACAATCTTCCCGTCCCAGCGGTAAGCGCACGTAATCGGAAACCAATTGGTGCAGACCGCCAGCTGTTGTTCCAGCAACGCCCTGCTGATCCGGCGAGCCTCATCATCCGTATTCAGCGTGATGTAGTAAATCCGCATGAAAGAATGAATAGCCGCAAAAGAGCGCAAGGAACGCAAAAAAAATGCGACTACCCAGGCCCAGCGCGTTGGGAGGGGAGCCGCCTGCCGCAAACCTACAAAGCGGCTCCCTTCCCATTGCCGGGCCTGGATAATCACACTTTTTGCGTTCCTTGCGTTCTTTTGCGGCTATCCGATTTGCGGCTATTCTCCCGGAACACAGGATTATCCAAATGAGAGATTTAATGCGGACGGGAATACTGGTTGGGATCGGTTGCCTCGCGATTACCGGGTACTCAGGCGAGACACCGGGTTGGGTGGAAAAAAGTAACGACGCAGCCAAGCCGCTTCTCCAGTATCTGGCGAAGTATTCGCCGGAAAACGCTTCTTCGATCGGGATTGATCAGGCGGACACAGACGTCATCGATTTAAAACCGAACATCTACGCACGGAGTCAGGCAGACGCTCGAAAGATCGTGCAAGCGCTGGGAGAAAAGGAGGCTGCCGAATCTGACCCCAATGTTCGCCGGGATCTGCAGATCTTGATCACGGCCCAAAAGGACGGTCTGCAAACCAAGCAGCTGAATCACGATTTGATGCTCCCGTTCTATGATGTCGGGGAAATCATCTTCGATGGGCTGCAGAGTTTGCTCGACCCGCGCAATTCAGCTGATCGACAAGGCAGAGCGTTGGTTCGACTGAGCCGTTACTCCGGTCAAGAGAGCGGTTTTGAGCCGGTCACTGAGCTGGCTAAAGCTCGTACCCAAGAAATGCTAGGCAATGCGAAGCTAGTCCGCCCTTACGTGTCTCAAGTGAATGACGCGATTAACAACACTCAGACCTATCTGGACGGAATTGCCGAGCTGTTCCGGACCGCAAAAGTAACCGGTTGGGAAAATGCGCATGCCGCCCTCAGCCGACAGCTGCTGAGCTACAAAAATTGGCTGCAAAAAGAGATTTTACCGCAGGCCAGACAAACGAATCAGCTGCCGGCGGCAATCTATGCCGACAATCTGAAGAACAATGGCGTGCTCATCGATCCACACATCCTGATGGAACGCGCCCGGTTTGAATACGTAGAGATCCGGGACGAAATGCAGACTTTAGCCAAGGTCATTGCCCAGCAGGAGAACTTGAGTTCGGCCGACTACCGGGACGTGATCCGTCAGTTGAAACACAAAACGGTCTCGAGTGACCAGCTGTTATCTTTCTATCGACAACGATTAGAGCAGATCGAGAAACTGATAGAGGAACATAATATTGTAACCCTGCCGAAACGACCGACCATCATCCGCTTGGGGACCGTCGCTGAAACCGCGGAAGAACCGGCTCCTCACATGAATCCGCCACGCCTAATCGATAACCATGGCGAATACGGCGAGTTCGTGATTCCGAATGGTAAGGACGGACTCGATGAGGATTTTATCAACGAAGGAGAATCCTGGACCCTAACCGCGCATGAAGCACGACCGGGTCACGACCTGCAATTCACATCGATGGTCGACAACGGCGTCTCGATCGCGCGCTCCATCTTCGCTGACAATAGCGCCAACGTAGAAGGTTGGGCGGTCTATATGGAGGCGGTGATGGAACCGTACGAACCGTTGGATGGCCAACTCTTCTCGCTCGATGATCGCTTGTTGCGGATTGCTCGCGCGTTCCTCGATCCGATGCTTAACCTCGGTCTGATGAAACCCGCAGAAGCCAAAGCGTTCTTAGTAAATGAAGTGGCTCTTTCAGAGACCGACGCCGCCGGTGAGGTGGAGCGCTACACTTACCGCGCACCGGGCCAAGCCGCCGCGTACTTTTACGGCTATATGACCCTGCGAGAGCTACGTGAACGCACGGAACTCGCGCTCGGGGCAAAGTTCAATGAAAAGGCTTACCACGACTTCATTCTGTCCCAGGGACTCCTGCCGCTAAATTTAATGACCGAAGCAGTACAGGACGAATTCGTCCCGAGATATTCGGGTGCCGGTCAGGAAGTGCGGGCTACCCGTACGAAGTAGCCACCGTCGCGCATCGTCTACAACACATGTGACCTATACGTCTTATAGGTCACATAAGCCCTGTCCGCACCTAACCCAGCGCGCAACCAGGGCCAAAGATTCGCCCCGGAAAGTACGCCCCCAACTATCGCGAATACAACTCGACGACGAGTTGCTCGTTTACAATCGGAGCGATCTCTTCGCGGGTCGGAATTCGCACCACTTTACCCTGGAATTGGTCTTTATCCGCAACCAACCAATCCGGGATCGGCTGGATCTGGGTCAACTCCAGATTACGGGTGACCAGGCGGCGAGAAGCTGGTTTCTCTTTGATGGTGACCACGTCACCCGATCGCAAATTGTACGAGGAGACGTCCACCTTGCGACTGTTCACTAACACATGCCCGTGGGAAACGATCTGGCGAGCTGCGCTCCGTGAATTGGCAAACCCTAACCGATAGACAACATTGTCCAAACGGGTCTCGAGCATCTGCAACAGGGTCTCACCGGTAACGCCTCGTTTGCGAAGAGCGCTTTCGAAGTACCGGCGGAACTGGCGTTCCATCAACCCGTACATGAACCGCAGCTTCTGCTTTTCCGCCAAAGCCACCGCGTAGTCGGATTGTTTACGCCGAGACCCTTTAGGGCCATGCATACCCGGAGGATAATTCTTCCGCTCTAAAGCTTTGTTCGGGCCGAACAGAGCGACCCCAAACCGACGACTAATTTTTGCTTTTGGACCTGTGTATCTACCCACTTGAACTCCTTATCAGACGCGACGTTGCTTGGGAGGCCGGCAACCATTGTGCGGAACCGGAGTCACATCCCGGATCACCGAGATATCCAGTCCAATCGCCTGCATGGCTCTTACTGCCGACTCCCGGCCTGCCCCCGGGCCTTTCACCAATACTTCAACTTCTTTCAGTCCGTGCCCCATGGCTTGCCGGCAGGCATCCTGGGCAACTAACTGAGCCGCGTAAGCTGTGCTCTTGCGGGAGCCACGAAATCCAGCTTTGCCGGCGCTCGACCAACCAATCACGTTCCCGGACAAGTCGGTGATAGAAACAATCGTATTATTAAAAGTCGCCAGAATGTGGGCTATGCCGGAACCAACGTTCTTACTGCCCTTGGCTTTGACGATCTTCGGCCGCTCTGCTTGGCTCGGATCAAGAGAAAGAGAGGTCTTAGCCGAGTCACCGGCCGCCGCGGTTTCCTTTTTGGGAGCTTTAGGCTTTGCCGCCTTGGGAGCTTTAGGTTCTGCTGGGGCCGTAGGTTCGGCAGGAGCAGCAATCGGCGCTGCTGAGGCCGGAGGAGTTGCTGAAACCGGAGGAGTTGCTGGAGCCGGAGGAGTTGCTGGCTCTGCTGGAGCGGGGTTTGGTTGTTCGTCAGCCATCTTAATACGATTTAAACTTTGCCGGCCTTAGCGTCTTTGTTCCGCTGAACACCGACCGTTTTGCGCGGGCCTTTTCGTGTACGCGCGTTGGTTGAGGTTCGCTGACCGCGAACCGGAAGTCCTCGAATATGCCGGATGCCACGATAGCACCGGATCGCCTGCAGCCGCTTGAGATTCGACTGGATGTCGCGACGAAGGTCCCCCTCAATTAGCAGCCCGCTCGCATTGATCGCGTGCACGATCTCACCAAGTTGCTCAGGGGTGAGATTCTTTGCCCGCACATTGGGGTCGATATTGGCTTGTTCAAGAATCTTTTTCGCGGTCTTCGGTCCCAGACCGTAGATGTAGGGTAGCGAAGCTTCGATTCGCTTTTCTGCGGGGATTTCGACTCCAAGTAAACGTGGCATAAACGTATCTCGATCAAAAGTCCTTAGCCCTGGCGTTGCTTATGGCGCGGGTTTTTGCAGACCACGCGGACAACGTTCTTCCGCTTGATCACGCGGCAGCTTTCACACAGGCGCTTAACTGAAGGTCTAACTTTCATTTAGGTTTCACCCTCTAAAAACAAATAGAGGACAAAAAAACGCCGCCGAAATTGCCCTTTCGGGGGCGTTTACTTCGTCCAACTACCTTACTTCTGCCGGAAGGTTATTCGGCCTTTCGTTAGGTCGTAGGGAGACACCTCTACCATAACTTTGTCTCCTGGCAAGATCCGAATGAAGTGTAACCGCATTTTTCCCGAAATATGCGCCAAAAGCTGGTGCCCATGGGGCAGTTGAACCCGAAACATGGTATTCGGGAGTAATTCAACTACCCTGCCTTCAACTTCGATGACGTCTTTTCGCGCCATGTCAGGATCTCAGGTTCACCTTTTGTGATTAAGATCGTATGCTCAAAATGAGCTGAGGGCGCATGATCGGCTGTAACCACCGTCCAATTATCTTGGAGTAACATCACGCCCGCCTTTCCCATGTTCACCATCGGTTCGATCGCCAGGGTCATGCCGGCCTTTAGCTTGGCAGTCGCTCCGGACGTCCGATAGTTCGGTATTTGAGGTTCTTCATGGAGATGCCGGCCGACTCCATGTCCGACGAACTCCCTGACGACGCTGAACCCGTTTTGTTCGACCGCGTCTTGAATGGTCGCGCAAACTGCGCTGAGCCGGCGGCCTTCGCGCGCCTTTTCGATCCCGAGATAAAGGGAGGTCTCTGTAACCTCCAACAACCTCTGCACTTCTTCCGTTACTTCACCAACAGGAACAGTAGCGGCAGTATCGCCGACGAACCCGTTAAGGATTACTCCGATATCCAGCTTAACGATGTCCCCGTACTGGATCCGGCGGGGGCTGCCGATGCCGTGTACGACCTCGTCATTGAGAGAGATGCAGATATGACCGGGAAATTTTTTGTATCCGAGAAATGCGCTCCGGCAACCAGCGTCCGCCATTAATCGGGCCGCCGCCAAATCGACTTCTTTCGTAGTCAGCCCAGGGCAGAGCATCGAGGAGATTTCATCCAGGATCCGGCTTGCCAGCCGGCACGCCGCTCGCATGTGCTCAACTTCTTGCCGCGTCTTAATCGGAATCATTCTGCAATCAACCTCGCAATATCGGCGAAGACTGCCTCTGCTTCGCGTCCGGCGTCAATCTCGACTAGAAGATCGCCATAATACTTGAAGACAGGAACTGTTTTTTTCCAATAGGCTTCCAATCTTCGCTCCAAAGCTTCGTGATTATCGTCCGCTCTCTTCTCCAGCGGTCCACCACAGTTTGGGCAGGGATCGTGAGGGCCAAGAACATGTCTGCCCATGCTAACCACTTTCCCGCAGTTAGGGCAGACCAACCGGAGAGCCATCCTCTGCTCGATGGTTTCTACGCTGACCGTCAGGGTGATGGCTGCATCAATGTGAGCTTGCCGCTGCTCGAGGATCTTATCAAATGTTTCCGCCTGCTCGACGGTGCGGGGAAATCCATCGAACAAAAATGCGTCGAGGTGCGGTTCGAGCCACTCCTCCACCAATTGCATAACCAAACTATCGGGCGCTAGCCCTCCTTTGGATATGATTTTTTCGGCCGCCAGACCGAGGGGAGTGCGTTCTTTGGCCTGCTTTCTAAGGATCGCACCGGTTGAAGTCGTGGGGATGCCGAATTTGTTTTGAATCAACTCGGCTTGAGTGCCTTTGCCAGAAGCAGGCGGACCTAAAAGCACCAATCTTCTTTTCACCCCGACTTCATCAATGGCTCACAAAGATCGAGATCGCGACTCCAGCTACAGCCAGAATCGCAGCGCCGACGAACATCCAGAGTAGCGCCCCTTCCTTTACCAAAGAGCCGCGATTCATCGGCGTCCGCTCAAATCGGCCTCGGATCCGGCCCTTACGCAGGAAACCGTCGTAATGTCTCTGTAGAAGGTGGGTCTCAATCTGGCGCATCGTATCCAGGATGACGCCGACGATAATGAGCAAGCTGGTCCCGCCAAAGAAACGCGCGGTAAGACGGGGAACGCCCGCTAAAGTGATCAGCAGCTCCGGAATCACCGCGATCAAGGTCAAAAAGATGGCGCCGGCAAACGTCAGCCGCGATAACGTAAACTCAAGAAAATCCGCAGTCGGTTTTCCGGGGCGGTATCCCGGGATGTAACCGTTATACTTCTTAAGATCATCGGCGATCTGGGTCGGCTGGAATTGAATCGCCACCCAGAAAAAGCTGAAGAAGAAAATCAGTACTCCGGTCATCAGATAGTGCCAGGGACCGAAGCCGAGCGCATTGGCCAGATTAACCGCCCACTCTTGGTTGCGGAAACCCATGCTCAAAATGGTTGAAGGAAATAAGAGGATGGCCTGGGCGAAGATGATCGGCATAACGCCGACCGCATTTACCTTTAACGGAAGATATTGGGTTTGACCACCGTACACCTTACGGCCCACAACTCGTTTGGCGTACTGGATACTGATCCGACGTTGGCCTTGCGTCAGCGCGATGACACCGGCGATCACGAAAACCAGAAAGACGATCATCAGCACCAAAACCAACGGATTGACCTGGCTCTGATTAGCGGTCGACGGGACGAACGTGTTCCAGACCTGCACCAATGCTCCCGGTAACGTCGCAACGATACCGACCGTGATGATCATGGATGTCCCATTACCCACCCCGCGCTCCGTGATTTGATCACCGATCCACATCAAGAACATGGTACCGGCGCTCAGCGTGATCACGGCGATAATCTGGAATCCAATTCCTGGAGCCGGCACTAAGGGACCAAGTTTAGCGATCGAAGCACCGATGCCTTGAAGGAATGGATTGGACTGCGGGTTCTGCATGGACACAGCCAAGAGATACCCCTGAAAAATGCAGAGACCCAGGGTGACATACCTCGTGTACTGCATGATCTTTTGCCGGCCGCCAGTCTCTTCCCGGGCCATTTTGTTTAGGCGCGGAATCACGGCCGTCAGCAATTGCATCATGATCGACGCGCTGATGTACGGCATGATACCGAGGGAAAGGATCGCGCAATGTTCTAACGCGCCACCCGCGAAAATATTGGCCAGAGCAGCGATGCCGCCGGCAGTCGCATTGTTGGTCTGGCTCTTGAACCAGTCGTTCAAGACATGCGCGTTCACCCCAGGAATGGTGATCGCGGCGCCAGCCCGGACGATGATCAGCATGATCAGCGTGAACAGGATCCGCTGACGAAGTTCTGGAATCTTAAAGATATTCGTGAAAGCCGAGATCATTTAGAAAACTCGGTTAAGCACGAACTACGGCTGCTCCCCCTGCTTGCTCGATCTTTTGACGCGCCGATTCGCTGAATTTGTCAGCTTCGACGGTCAATTTTTTCGTCAGCTCACCTCGGCCCAGAATTTTGACTCCGTCCACGTTGCCCTTGACCAAGCCTTTCTCACGAAGAAACGCCTCGGTCACATGTGCCTCGGCTTCCAGCTTATCAAGATCAGCCAGGTTAATAAGGGCGTAGTGTTTCTTGAAGGCCCCGTTACCAAATCCGCGCTTCGGCAACCGCCGGATCAACGGCATCTGACCGCCTTCGAACCCCAGACGAATGCTTCCACCTGAACGCGCCTTTTGGCCTTTGTGCCCTTTTCCGCTGGTCTTACCATGTCCGGAACTTTCACCACAGCCCAATCGTTTGACCCGGTGTTTCGCTCCGGGGCGAGGCTTCAATTCGTTTAAGCGCATAATAAAAAATCGTGTCGTTTGCGTAACTTCCAACTAACCAGCGGCAATCCGAGTGGACCCGAGGCGATTATCTACTTCGGAGGCGGAAGATATCTTCTTTCTGGCGCAACGTCCGGAGAGCTTCCATCGTCGCTTTCACAACGTTAGCGTGGTTGCTGGAGCCAAGTGACTTAGCCAGGACGTCTTTTATACCAGCCGCTTCCACCACCGCCCGCACACCGCCGCCGGCGATAACGCCAGTACCGGGAGATGCTGGCCGCAGAAGAACTCGCCCGCCGCCAAACTCACCAATCACTTCATGCGGGATCGTATTCTGATGGATAGCGACCGCCACCATGGATTTGCGAGCTGCGTCCGAAGCTTTGCGAATCGCCTCCGAGACTTCGTTTGCCTTGCCAAATCCGTAGCCCACCTTGCCTTTGTGGTCACCGGCCACAATCAATGCGCTGAAGCTGAAGCGCCGGCCTCCCTTTACGACCTTGGCGCACCGGTTGATAAACACCACCTTTTCGGTGGTATCGCCCTTCTGACCTCGATCTTGGCCGTCGTTGCGGCGGTTTCTTGAATTCGATGACATAAAAATATCAAAACTCCAATCCGGCGGAACGAGCGGCGTCTGCTAACGCTTTCACCCGTCCATGATAGGTGAATCCTCCCCGGTCAAAAACAACCCGCCGAATATTCTTCTGCAATGTTCTTTCTGCCAAAAGTGAACCCACCTTCTCCGCGGTCGTCACATTGGCTTGGCTCCGCTGAGTACCACGCAAACCTTTCTCTACCGTCGACGCAGCGGCAACCGTCTTCCCTAGCGTATCATCGATAACTTGCGCGTAAATATGTTGGCCGGAAAAATGTACGCATAGCCGAGGACGCGCGGTAGTGCCGAGCACCCGTTTGCGAATCCGCTCATGCCGTAGTTTAACTCGAAAAATAGCAGCCATATTCCGTTCGTCCTTTTATTGGACCGTCTTACCCTCTTTACGCAAGACTTGTTCGTCTGTATAGCGTATTCCCTTACCCTTGTACGGTTCCGGCGGGTAATACGCTCGGATGTTCGCCGCGGCCTGGCCCACCTTTTGCCGGTCGATTCCTTCGACTAGAAGCTTGGTACTGTCGGTAACCGTCACCTTAACGCCATCCGGGATCTGGAAAACTATCGGATGAGAGAAACCCAAACTGAGGTTAAGTTTCGCCCCTTGCACTTGGGCACGAAATCCGACGCCCTGGATCTCCAGCGACTTCTGGAACCCTTGGCTGACGCCGGTCACCATATTGTTTATGAGACTCCGGGAAAGACCATGCAGTGCCTTGACGGCGCGAGTCTCTACGGTCCGGTCAAGCAAAACGTCCTTACCTTCGACGCGCAGCTTAATCTGCCGGGGCAAAGTCCATTCCAGCTTTCCTTTTGGTCCCTCGACGGTGACTGCTCCGGCATCGGAGCACCCCAGCTTCACTTTGTCCGGAAGCTGAACACTTTTCTTTCCAATTCGCGACATACTCGATATCTCCTCACCAGACGATCGCCAGGAGTTCACCTCCCACGTTTTCCCTTTTTGCTTGCCGGCCGGTCAAAATGCCGCGTGACGAAGAAAGAATGGAAGTGCCCATCCCACCAAGCACTCGAGGAACTTCTGTCGCCGCTACGTACTTGCGCAGACCCGGTTTGCTGACCCGCTTGAGTCCAGTGATGGCCGAAGTCCGGTTCACAAATTTCATGGTCACCTTGATCAGGGTCGGACGTGATGAATAGTCCACTTCGAAACCAGCGATATAGCCCTCATCCTTAAGGATCCGAGCAATCTCCTCTTTGATCTTAGAGTGCGGCACCGTCACATCGGTTCGATGCGCGCTAGCCGCGTTGCGAAGCCTCGTCAGGAAATCGGCAATAGGATCGGTTAATGTACTCATACTTTCTTACGTGGCAGACTCCTTGGCCGGCAGCTTACGATCGCTGAACGGCACGCCCAGCTCGGTTAACAAAGCTTTCGCCTCGTCATTGGTGTTAGCGGTGGTGACGATAGTAATATCGAAACCGATGTTCCGCTTGATCTTATCCAACTCCACTTCCGGGAAAATCGTCTGATCCGGCACTCCCAACGTGTAGTTGCCGTTGCCGTCAAAAGCCTTCGGAGAAATTCCCCGGAAATCTCGGATACGCGGCAACGCCATCCGGATCAATCGCTCTAGGAATTCGTACATCCGTTCCCCGCGCAAAGTCACTTTTGCCCCGATGACCTGTCCTTTACGCAGTTTGAAATTCGAGATGCTTTTCTTGGACTTGGTTTCAGCAGCGCGTTGCCCGGTGATGAGTGCGATTTCCGCCTTGGCTTCTTCCAAAGCCTGTTTAGCGTCGGTCGAATGGGTTGATACGCAGCTGTTAACCACCACTTTTTTGACTCGTGGGACCTGAAGAATATTCTTGTACCCCAATCGCTCGCGCAGCGCCGGAACCACTCGTTCCTTGTATTCTTTATAAAGCTCAGCTGGCATAGGTTACTCCGCCTTCCCTTTCTTAGTCCGCTTCGGCCGAGTCGCCTCCACCATCTTCACATTCGAGATATGGATCGGTCCCTCTCGGGTAATGATAGCGCCGTTAGGATTATCCTGTGATTTGCGGACGCTCTTCTTAATCAGTCGCACTCCCTCGATCAGGACCTGCTGTTTTTTGGGTAGCACCTGCAGGATCTTTCCCCTGGCTCCTCGATGGTTGCCCGAAATGACCTGGACCTCGTCCCCTTTTTTTACATGGAAACGCATCTGGATCATAGGACCTCCGGCGCCAATGAAATGATCTTCATGAAATTCTTTTCGCGTAGTTCGCGCGCGACGGGTCCAAAGATGCGGGTCCCTCTCGGGTTGAGGTCCTTGTCGATGATCACAATGGCATTGTTATCAAATCGAAGGTAAGAACCATCATCTCGTTTCACGGGCTGCCGTGTACGTACCACTACGGCGCGCACGACGTCGCCCTTCTTCACGGCGCCGTTCGATGAGGCCTCCTTGACGTTGCAGGTGATAACATCACCTACTCCCGCATAAAGGGTCGCTTTTCCGATGACGCCAATCATAGTTGCCATCCGGGCGCCAGTATTGTCGGCTACATCAAGCCGGGATCGAATCTGAATCATTGGCTCCTCCTAGTGCTTTAGAACTTCAATTAACTGCCAACGCTTCAGCCGGCTAAGCGGACGGGTCTCCGCAATTCGGACCAGATCCCCGATCGCACAGGAATTCTCAGCATCGTGCGCATAGAATTTCTTCGTGCGTTTCACGATCTTCCCGAACTTTGGGTGCGGCACTCTGCGCACAACGGCAACCACGATGGTCTTGTCCATTTTATTGGAGACCACCTCACCGACTCTAGTTTTCCGAAGATGCCGCTTCGGAACATCAGACTGCTGCGCCTGGGCTACAGGCGCCGTGGCAGTACCTTCGCTATTTACAGTCTCTTCACTCATGTCTGACTCTTTCTCCGATATGACCGCCGGAGCCGCTACTTAGCAGCTACCTTTAGGCTTCGTTCGGTTAAAATTGTTTCGATCTGCGCCACCTCGCGGCGGTTGCTTCGGAGAACGCTCGGTTTCTCGAGTGCTCCCGATTGCTGTTGCAGTCGTAAGTTAAAAATCTCTTTCCGGAGTTCGTATCGGCGTCCAAAAAGCTCGTCGTTGCTCAATTCCCGCAATTCTTTAATTTTCATGTCACCTATCTCTCAATTATGCGGCGACGGCATGTTGTCGAGTGAGGAACCGAGTGCGGATCGGCAGCTTAGTCGCCGCCAACCGGAGCGCTTCCCGCGCTACTGACTCAGGCACTCCATCGAGCTCAAAAAGAATGTTCCCAGGACGAACTGTCGCGACCCAAAACTCCGGGTTGCCTTTTCCTTTACCCATTCGGGTCTCCGGCGGGCGCTTGGTAACCGATTTATCGGGGAAAATCTTGATCCAAAGTTTGCCCTTACGTTTCATGTGGCGGGTTAACGCCACGCGGGCTGCCTCGATCTGGGTATTCGTAACCCAGGCGCGCTCCAAGGTCTGTAATGCGTATTCGCCAAAGGCGATCGACACGTTACGACTGGCGATTCCGGACCGGTGGCCTCGCTGGTTTTTCCGATACTTAACTCTTTTGGGTAATAACGGCATTGGGCTTCTCCTTCCCTACTGGGCCGCGGACGGTGCCGGTCTTTCCGGTGCATTCGACTTGCGCTGCTCCGGCTGTTGTTCTGCTACGGCCTCAGCCTTACAAATCCAGCATTTTACACCGATTTTGCCGTACACGGTGTTAGCTTCGGCAAAACCGTAGTCGATTGGCGTCCTCAAAGTGTGCAACGGGATTTTGCCTTCCCGATACCACTCAGCGCGGGAAATCTCAGCGCCTCCCAGGCGTCCCGCAGAGCGAATCTTAACTCCTAGCGCACCGAAGTCGCGCGTAGTCTGGACCGCCTTTTTCATGGCGCGACGGAACGAGATTCGGCGTTCAATCTGCAAAGCCACGTTCTCAGCCACTAATTGAGCGTCCAGTTCCGGGGTCTTGATTTCCTGAATATCGATCTTGACCTGTTTACCGCCAGACATGCGGGTGATCTCGTCCGTCATCCGCTCAATTTCGGCGCCCTTCCGGCCAATCACGATGCCAGGTCGAGCCGTAAAGATCGTTACACGAATGCTATTCCAGGCTCGCTCGATCAATATTTTCGAGACGGCCGCCATCGACAGCTTCTGTTTTACGTACCGGCGAATCCGCAGATCAGAATGCAAGAACTCCGGAAATTCTTTCGGAGACGCGTACCAGCGGGACCGCCAATCCTTGTTTAGAACGAGACGAAATCCGATCGGATTAACTTTTTGTCCCATAAATTACTCTTTCTCCTCCTGTGCCGGTGATTCCTGCTCAGGGGTGCTAGTTTCTTCCGGAGTTTTAGCTTTCTTTGAAGTCGTCTTTCTGGTGGACGGGTTGCGGCGCGCCGGGGTCTTAGCCGGCTCCGCTTTCACTTGACCTTCTACCTCAGCCGCCGGTCCAGCGGTTTTAGCCTTACGGCCTCGGCTGGCCGGGGCAGCTGTCGGCGCAAGTTCATCTGCTAATACAATGCGAATATGACTCGTCCGTTTGCGCAAAGGACTGGCGCTGCCGCGTGCTCGAGCCCGAAACCGTTTGAAAGTTGGCCCCTCGCCTACCACCGCCTCTTTGACCAGGAGAGTATCCACTTTCAGATCCGCATTGTTCTCCGCATTCGCGATCGCGCTCTTTAGTGTCTTGCGGACCATGACCGCCGCCTTTTTAGGACTAAAGGTCAGGAGGTCGAGCGCATCAGACGCCGAACGTCCTTGAATTTCTCTAGTCACTTCACGCGCTTTGAAGGCGGATATTCGAGCGTAGCGGTAAGTGGATGTTACTTGCATCTTCGTTTTTCCTAACTACTTCGCCACCTTGGCCGTATGCGCGCCGTGCTTCTTGAACGTACGCGTCGGTGAGAATTCGCCCAGTTTGTGACCCACCATGTTTTCGGTAACGAACACAGAGTTAAAAATCTTGCCGTTGTGCACTAGAAAGGTATGACCAACAAAGTCCGGTGTGATCATCGACCGGCGGGACCAGGTCTTGATCGGCTTCTTCGGCCCGCCCTGGCTCATCTTGTCGATCTTCTCGAGCAGCTTCGGCTCAACGAAAGGACCTTTCTTTAACGATCTGCTCATACTTATTTCTTCTTGTGTTTGCGATGTTCAATGATGAAGGCATCACTGGCTTTGTGCTTACGCCGGGTCTTGAAACCTTTGGCCAACTGGCCCCAAGGGCTAACCGGGTGATGCCGGCCGCCGCCACCCTTGCTCTTACCTTGTCCGCCCCCCATCGGGTGATCGATCGGGTTCATTGCCATACCGCGAACATGAGGTCGTCGTCCAAGCCAACGGGTCCGGCCAGCTTTGCCGCTCGAGACATTCATATGGTCGGTGTTCCCGACCTGCCCGATGGTTGCGTAGGCGTTCTCATGAATCCTCCGGGTTTCGCCGGATGGCATTCTGACCAACGCATACCCGGCTTCCCGGTTATTTAGAATCGCTTGTTGACCCGCGCTCCGTGCAATTTGGCCGCCGCGGCCCGGGATAATCTCGAGATTATGAACCACCGTTCCTAACGGAATTGCCTTAAGCGGAAGCGCGTTCCCAATTTCCGGGGGAACGTCATCGCCGGCAATCACTTTAGCGCCAACTTCCAACCCGTTAGGAGCGAGGATATAACTTTTCTCTCCCGTCTGGTAGTTCAGCAGCGCAATTCGAGCTGACCGATTCGGGTCATACTCAATCGCTTCTACGGTCGCTTCAACGCCCCGAAGACGACGCTTAAAATCGATTATCCGATACTTTCGTTTGTGCCCGCCGCCGATATGTCGGGAGGTGAGCCGCCCGCGGTTGTTGCGTCCGCCGGTCTTCTTTAGCGGTTCAACCAGGGAACGTTCGGGACGATCCTTAGTAATCTCGTCGTAAGCCGACGTCTGCTTAAAGCGTTGTGTCGGCGTGAGCGGTCTAAAAGTCTTCAATGCCATCGTCAATTACTCCCTAAGCAAGTTCGATCTTTTCACCTTCCGCCAAGGTCACGATTGCCTTCTTCCAGTGGCTTTTGCGGCCAAAATCTGCTCGTCGTTCCCGCTTCTTCTTTCCGGCGTATTGGCTGGTATTGACGCGTACGACCTTCTTTCCAAACAGCTTTTCGATCGCCTGTTTGATCTCGATCTTGTTGGCATGGGGAGCGACCCGGAACACGTACTGATTGTGCCGCTCGCCGAGCAGACTGGCTTTTTCGGTCAGCCGAATGTTTGCAACGATTTGGGTCGGTTCCTTCATGCTACTCTTTCCGCGAGCTTGGTAAGCGCTTCCTTCGTGACAATGATCTTACGGTAAGCGAGCAACTGTTCGGTGTTTACTTCGCCGGCCGTATTCAGCAGAACCGGACGCACATTCCTGGCCGCTCGATAAGTTTCCGCGCTGTACTGGTTAGCAATAACCAACACCCGCTCTTCTTCGGTTAACGATTGCAGCAGCTTAACAAAATTCTTGGTCTTTGGTTCGGTCACCGCGATCTCGTCGGTAACCAATACGTCTCCCCCTAAGATCCGCGTGCTCAACGCCTTTAGAAAAGCCAGCTTACGAACCCCTTTGGTGACCTTCTTTGAATAGTCACGTGGCTTCGGTCCGAACACGACACCACCACCGGACCAAACCGGGGAAGAGGTATATCCGGCTCGCGCCCGACCAGTCCCTTTTTGACGCCACGGTTTTTTGCCCGAAGCGGTGACTTCGGCTTTCGTCTTCGTGTTGGCGGTTCCACTACGGCGATTAGCCCGCAACGCCACAACTGCATCATGAACCGCTTGGGTGCCGCGACCGTTCTCGATGACCGATATCTTGGCCTGTTTCGCGGCTTCTAGGGTAAGAACTGTTGCGCTCATTGCTGCTTGGCCTCACTCGATCTCTTTTTAGCCGGCCGGACCACAACGTAGCTCCCATTAGCGCCTGGCACAGCGCCGGAAACCAAGATAACGTTGTCGTCGCTTCTGACCTGAACCACTCTCAGATTTTGCACCGTAACCCGGTCATCTCCGAGATGGCCTGGCATACCCATGTTCTTCCATACCCGACCCGGAGTAGAACGGTTACCGATGGCGCCGTTGCGCCGATGCATTTTCGAACCATGCGCAGCGGGTTGACCGGCAAAATTGTGCTTCTTCACGACGCCTTGGAACCCTTTGCCTTTGGATCTCCCGATGATGTCGACAAACTCGCCCGGTTGGAATTGGTTAACGCTTAAGTCGACATCGCCGGCGATCTGGGTTCCATCCGCCAAACGAAATTCACGAAGCAATTTCTTTGGCTCAACCCCAGCTCGCTTAAAGTGACCAAGTTCAGCCTTATTTAGGCGAGACTCCTTCTGAGCCTCAAAGCCCACCTGGAGAGCGCTGTAGCCCTCCTTTTCCGGCGTCTTTATCTGCACGACCGAGTTACCCTCAGCTTCAATCACGGTAACCGGCGTAGCCTTGCCGTTAGAGTCGTAGACTCGGGTCATGCCAATCTTTCGTCCTAAAAGTCCTATCTTCATTGGGGCAAGGCCTTAGTTAGATTTTGATAGTGATGTCGACACCGGCCGGAAGGTTGAGCTTCCGGAGTTCGTCCACGGTTTTCGCTGTCGGTTCAATGATGTCCAACAGCCGTTTGTGGGTGCGCATCTCAAATTGGTCCATCGACTTTTTGTCGACGTGAGGTGAGCGGTTCACCGTGAATTTCTCAATCTTCGTCGGTAGTGGAATCGGACCGGCGACTTTTGCGCCGGTTCGTTTTGCTGTCTCCACAATCTCGACGGCAGATTGATCGAGCATGCGATAATCATAGCCCTTAAGTCGAATGCGGATGCGCTGACCGTTTGCCATCTTTAAGTTCCTTTCTGGTCCAAGACCGCCGCTACAATCTGGGCGGGTACCTGTTCGAAATGTGACGGTTCCATCGTGTAAGAAGCACGCCCCTTGGACAAAGACCGAATCGCGGTGGCATAACCGAACATTTCGGCGAGCGGGACCTCGGCATGAACCACCGTGGCTAGGCTTTTGGCTTCCATATTCATGATCCGGCCGCGGCGACGGTTAAGGTCGCCCATAATGTCTCCCTGATATTCATCCGGGGTTACGCACTCTACCTTCATGATTGGTTCGAGAAGGATTGAAGTTCCCTTCTTGAACGCGTCTTTCATCGCGAAAATTGCAGCCAGCTTAAACGCCAATTCGTTCGAGTCGACGTCATGGTAAGAACCATCGATGATGTCGACGTGGAGATCGATGACCGGGTACCCCCCGAGCACACCGTTCAAAACCGCTTCTTCGATCCCTTTCTTAACCGCTGGAATGTATTCCTTCGGGATGGTGCCACCGACTACCTTGTTTTCGATCGAAATGCCTTCACCACGTTTGCGCGGCTCGACATTGACAATCACGTGGCCGTATTGACCACGACCACCGGACTGCTTGATCAGTTTGCCTTCGCCGGTTGCGTTCTTGATGATCGTTTCGCGGTAGGCGATCTGCGGCTTACCCGCATTCGCGTCCACCTTAAATTCTCGTAGCATTCGATCCCGGATGATTTCCAGGTGAAGCTCGCCCATGCCGGCAATAATGGTCTGGCCGGTATCTTCGTTGGTATAAACTCGGAATGTCGGATCTTCTTCGGCCAAACGCTGAAGCGCGGTCGCCATCTTCTCTTGGTCCAGCTTCGTTTTCGGCTCAATCGCCATCGAAATGACGGGATCCGGGAAAGACGGCGGCTCTAGTAAAATCGGACTATCTTCGTCGCAAAGAGTATCTCCGGTGGTGATATTCCTAATGCCAACGATGGCAGCGATATCTCCGGAGTAACAGGTGTCGATATCTTCCCGCTTGTCGGCCTGGATCTGGATCAACCGGCTAATTCGCTCGCGTTTGTTGGTTCGCGGATTGTAAACCGTGTCACCCTTAGAAAGCTTGCCAGAATAAACGCGAAAGAAGACCAACTTACCGACGAACGGATCGCTCCAAAGCTTAAACGCCAGGGAACAAAATCGGGCATTGTCATCGGTGACCGCGTCTTTTTCCAGTTCGGTATCCGGATCGATGCCTTTGGCAGGCGGGATATCAATCGGGCTCGGCAGATAGTCAATAACCGCATCCACCAAGTACTGAACCCCCTTATTCTTAAAGGCAGACCCACCCGCTACCGGAACAAACTTGTTAGCAATGGTGAGCCGGCGAATCCCGGCTTTAAGGTCTTTGGCGGTAACCGGCTTTTCTTCGAGGAAAAGCGTTCCAACTTCGTCATCGAGGTTAGCCACCTGCTCGACGAGTTCGGCGTACGCCTTGTCGACCAGGGCCTTGTACTCGTCCGGAACTTCCGCGACTTCATAGGTAGAACCCAGAACGTCGTTATCGGAGTAAAGGACCGCCTTCTTATTGATAACGTCGAGCTGACCGCGGAGATGATCTTCTTTGCCCAGAGGAATCAAAACTGGCCATGCATTTGCGCCCAATTTTTTGCGCATCTCGCTGACCACATTGTCAAAGTTCGCGCCGACCCGGTCCATTTTGTTAACAAAAGAGATCCGCGGCACATGATACTTGTTGGCTTGGCGCCACACCGTTTCGGTCTGCGGTTGCACCCCGGCCACGCTGTCGAACACCAGGATCGCTCCATCCAGCACTCGCAATGAACGTTCGACTTCGGCCGTGAAGTCGACGTGTCCCGGAGTGTCAATGATGTTGACGCGCAGTTTCTGGTTTTCATACAACTTATACACGCCGGCTTCCAAACGTTGATTCCAGAAACAGGTGGTTGCCGCTGAGGTGATCGTAATTCCCCTCTCCCGTTCCTGCTCCATCCAGTCGGTAACGGTCGTCCCTTCATGGACTTCCCCGATCTTGTGGATCATACCGGTGTAAAACAGGATTCTTTCTGTTAGCGTCGTCTTCCCGGCGTCGATGTGCGCGCTAATCCCGATGTTCCGGGTGCGCTCGAGCGGATAAGCTCGATTCGGCGAGTTCGGATTCGTCATAGCTTCGGCCCTTTCTAAAGCTTGAGTTGACATAGACCTACCAACGGAAATGAGCGAACGCCCGATTGGCTTGCGCCATCTTGTGCGTGTCGTCTCTCTTTTTTATGACATTACCTTGCCCTGTGGCGGCGTCTTTAAGCTCCGCCGCTAAATTGTCAACCATGGTCCCACGACGATTCTTCGCGAAATTGACTATCCAACGCATGGCCAGCGAAACCTGCCGGTCTGAGGAAACCTCGATTGGTACCTGATAAGTGGCGCCACCGACCCGGCGCGATTTTACTTCAAGGCGCGGTTTTGAGTTATCCAACGCTTTGTGCAGCGTGTCCAAGGGATCGACGGCATCGGAGCCTTCCCGACTCTTTTCGATAGCTGTATAAACGATCCGTTCGGCCAATGACTTCTTGCCGTTACGCATCACGGTGTCGATCAACCGGGCAACGACAGGGCTGCCGTACCGGCTATCTACCTTTAACTCCTTATGAATGACTCTGCGACGACGAGACATACTTTTAATTAAGCCTTACTTTTTCTTACCTTTACCTGCCGCTTCAGCCGCAGCGCCTGCCTTCGGCCGCTTAGCGCCATACTTGGAGCGACTCCTTCTTCTGCCGTCGACTCCTAAACTGTCTAAAGTGCCACGAACAATGTGATAACGAACACCGGGCAAATCCTTAACTCGCCCGCCTCTAACCAGAACGATCGAATGCTCCTGTAGATTGTGACCTTCGCCTGGAATATAAGCGATCACCTCGTAGCCATTCGTAAGTCGTACCTTGGCCACTTTTCGGAGCGCGGAGTTCGGTTTCTTCGGTGTCCGCGTCATTACCTGGACACAAACGCCTCGTCGCTGCGGGCAGTCGGCCAATGCAGGGGACTTCGACTTGACCGCCACCTTTCTGCGACCTTTTCGGACAAGCTGGTTTATTGTTGGCATTTGTTAAAAAAAATTCGGTTTCTCCCCTGCTTTCGGGACTAAAAAAGCCGCCCTGGTACGAACCACCAGACGCGGGGGAGCGTGGACTATATAATTTTTCCGCCCCCACGCAAGAGTTTTTTAGGCGAGTTCCGATGCGAAACGCCTCGTACTTCGCGGTACTTTAGCCGAAGTTGGGCGCCTGTCAGGTGGCTTTCGCCATTTTGAGGCGTGGTGAGTCCGCGAAGACAGTCCGGGATGGCACAGACGGAGTTACATCAATAATAAGGCGATTTGACACCCAAGAACGGATGCGACCCAAGCTCGGGATGGGCGCCACACGTTCAAATCTTTCTTATTCGCGTTCCTCGGATTGACGTCCTTGACGACCCGCTGGACGTTGTGTCCGAGACAACGAGCGAGGCGCCGAAGTTTAATCGCGTCATCATGATGAAACCGCTGTTAAGACGGTGTGCTTTATGCTCTTTGTGCACCTGAAATGAAAGTCCACGTCGAAAGGCAAATCACGGTGGCGCTCGCAAACCAGCCGGGCCAGCTCGCGGCTATCTGCCAACTGATGAGCACTCATGCGATCAACATTGAGGCGCTCTCGTTGATTGATACCCTCGAGCAAGGTCTCGTGCGCCTGATTACTAGCGATCCTGAAGCGTGCAAAAAGGTCCTTAAATCCAGCGGCTTTTATGTGATCGACGGTGACGTCTTGGTTTTGGATCTATTTGATCGCCTGGGCAAACTCGCCCAAATCAGTGCAGCTTTAGCGGATGCCAAGGTAAATATCGATTACGTCTACGGGAGTGTCGAGCATCCCGGCGCACCGATGCGCTTAGTATTAAAGGCAAGCGACGCTATCCGGGCCCACGCGCTTCTGGCAGAACTCGCGGACATCTAAAAAGTCGAGGCCGGTTGGACGTTAGCCCAACCAGCCTCGTTTTGTGGCATAAGCCGAATTCTGTCTAGACGATCTTTCTAGGAAAAACCGCCCGGATGACCATTTGTCTCACCCTGAAAAAATTCAGGGTGTCCCATCTTCCGGGATGCGACTATTACCCGAGAGCCCTCGGCTAAGCCGAGCAGGAAGGCTTCTGACTCTCTGTTTTGTCTTGCACTGCAAGGGGTTTTTCATGCGTTGCTCCTTACGGAAACAACCGGTGGGCTCTTACCCCGCCTTTTCACCCTTATCCCGCTTACGCGGGACGGTATATTTTCTGTGACACTGTCCGTCAACCGTGATTTTCACCGGCGGTTGCCCGCGCTTTCGCGCGGCATGCTGCCTTCATGTGTTCGGACTTTCCTCTGATCCGGAAATACCAGACCAGCGGTCATCGACCACTCCGGAACATAACCGGAGAGAGCAGCCAAAGCAATTAGGGTCTCAAGGGGCGATGGCGGATCATGATACGTGATCCCCTGAACTCGCTCCCGGGAGCGCCGGCTCGGTCGCTTCGCGCCAAGCGGCTTTGGCCGATCAGTTTCGAGGCCTGGTGCTCCTCAGCCCTCTGCGACTTATTTCAAAAAACACTGATTACTGACCTACTGATTACTTCGGGCCACGATCGCCCCTGCTTGACCACCTATTGCTGCCCCGTAAATTGCCCGAAAAATTGATCCAGTTTTCTCGCCAAGGTAAAATCGGCCGAGGTTAAGCCTCCCGCGGAATGGGTCGACAACGAGAGCCGCACCGTCCGCCAGCGAATATCGATATCCGGGTGGTGATTCGCCTTTTCCGCTTCTTCAGCGACTTTATTTACAAAGGCAACCGCAACGGGAAAGCTGGGAAATTCGCCTACCCGGATAATCGCGTTCTCTTCAAGCTTCCATTCTGGAACCTCTTGCAACAACGTCCGAACGGCTTCCGGCTCAAGTAAAGCTGGCATAATGCTTCTTTGGGTGTGGCTTTTTTACCAATCCTCCGACTTCCTGACTTGAACGACGCAACGCTTCGTGTATCTAGACAATCCCGCCCCTCCTACGTAATCAATACCAAAAAAATGCAAACTCCTGGCAGACTTTACGACAATATCGTCGAGACCGTCGGCGGTACCCCACTGGTTAAGCTCAATCGTATCACTGCGGGAATTCAAGCAACGATTGCCATTAAGTGCGAATACTTCAACCCGCTAGGGAGCGTAAAAGACCGTATCGGAAAATCGATGATCGAAGCGGCCGAACGGGACGGCGCTATTAATAAGGACACGACCATCGTCGAACCGACCAGCGGCAACACCGGAATCGCTCTGGCGTTCGTGTGCGCGGCCAAAGGGTACAAGCTTATTCTGACCATGCCGGAGACGATGAGCATGGAGCGCCGGACGCTGTTGGCAATGCTGGGCGCTCAATTAATATTGACCCCTGGTTCTGCCGGAATGAAAGGCGCCATTGCTCAAGCGGAAGAAATTTTGAAGACGACGCCGAATTCCTGGATGCCCCAGCAGTTCAACAATCCGGCAAATCCTGAGGTTCATCGGCTTACCAGCGCAGAAGAGATCTGGACGGACACGAATGGCCAGGTTGATATCTTGGTTTCCGCGGTCGGGACCGGGGGCACCATCACCGGCGTGGCCGAAATCATCAAAAAGCGCAAACCTTCCTTCAAGGCGATCGCAGTGGAGCCGAAGGACTCACAGGTGATTAGCCAGACATTGAAAGGCGAACCTCTGAAGCCCGGCCCCCACAAGATCCAAGGCACCGGGGCTGGTTTTGTGCCGACCAATCTGCATCTCGATATCGTTGATGAAGTTATCACGGTCTCCAACGAGGACTCGATTCTCATGGCGCGCCGCCTGGCGAAAGAAGAAGGAATTCTGGCCGGGATTAGTTCCGGCGCAAATGTTTGGGCGGCCCTGCAAGTCGCTCAACGACCAGAGAATCATGGGAAACTCATTGTCACGGTCGCTTGTTCCACCGGCGAACGTTACCTGAGCACCGCTCTCGCGGATGAAGCTCGAGGAGATATTGGTGGCTAAAACACCTGCGAAATTTTTACATGTCCAGTGATCAGCAGTTATCGGTCCCAAGTGTAACCGGCGTCCATGTTGAACTCTTATGGGCGCGGCACGGGAAAAAGATCCTGGTCGGAGCCGCACTGGTTCTCCTGATTTTGATCGGAGTTGGTGCGTATTTTGGCTACCAGGTAGTCTGTGAATCGCGGGCGGCCAAATCGTTCGGGTCCGCTCATGATATCAAGGGTTGGCAATCGGTAATTCGCCATTACCCGGGGACGCTTGCGGCCGGCAACGCTTTGCTACGAATCGCCGGAAGCCAGGCCGAAGCTGGTCAGTACGACGAATCGAATAAATCTTATCAAGCTTTCCTTCAGGACTACGCGCGGCATCCCCTTTATGTGAACGGCCTTTTCGGACTCGCTACCAATGCAGAAGCGGGAAACAAGCCCGATGACGCGTTGAAGTACTACACCGACATCGCGAGGCACTACAATACGAGTTATCTGGCACCGATGGCGTTGTACTATCAAGGCCGAATCACAGAGAAAAAAGGTAACTTAAAGGACGCGTTGCAGGACTACGAAGATGTCATCCTGCGTTATCCGCAGAGCATCATGACCACATGGGCCAGACAGGAAGCGGACCGCTTGACCGCGAAACTCGGCCTCAACGCTCAAGCTCAACCGAGCCCGAGTATTCCTGCTGCATCCGCTAGCCCTCAAGGTTCACCAAATGCGCAGGCATCAGCGACAGCTCAGGGGTCACCAACGCCGGAGCCGACAGCAACCCCGAAATCGACCTTAGAACCATAAAGCCTGCATCGCTCAAAAATGCATACGCATTTTTGAGCGATGCAGGCTAGACCGGCGCAAGCGTAAAATCAGTGCCGTGATCCTCGCCCTGATCTTCTTCGGTATGACTCGCAGTTGGCTTGAGCAGGTCACCTTGAACCATGGTCGGTTGGCCAATGGTGAGTTCGCCGGAGAACTGCCCTCCGCGATCGACCAAAAAGCTCCTGGCGTTGACTGTTCCTCGGAGCACGCCACCTTTTTTGACCACTACCTTGCCACTGGAAAGGATCCTGGCCGAGACCAGGCCCTCCACCTCGATCAGTTCTCCCCGGAGAGGCCGCACTAGCTCGACCTCTGCCTTCTTATCAACAATGACGTGCTTGCTTTCGAGGCTGCCACTAAGCTTCCCTTTGAGCCGGATCCGTAGAATGGTTGCGCAGATCAAGCTGCCCCGCATATGCCCTTGGATCTCGGCAGACTCGCAAATTGCGCGATTACTGTTGAGATCACCCTTACTGGTGATCACCAAAGAACCTCGCGTCCGAATCGACCGGCTATACGAGCCAACGATTTTATAGTCCTGTAAATCGATGTAAGCCCCGCATAGCGGACAGATCGTAGAAGTCGCATTTCTCCCGACCTCTCGCCTACCCGTACATTCAAAGCATCGGGCGACGAAAGTCCTTTGAACACCCAGCAGACCCTCGACCTTTTCGAAGAGCGTCGCCTCTTTGGGACCAGCCGGCAGCGGCCCAGGCACCCGGCCACCTTTCGCGATCTGAATATACCCACTGCATTTTCGGCAGTAGGTGGACTTCGCCAGCTCAGGCTCTAGCTGAATGTTACCGCAGTGAGGACATTGAACTTCTACTCGTCCTTTTGCAGCCACTCAGTACTCCTTTATCGCGGAGCGCCGACTTCTTGTTTTTCCTTCGTCCCTAGCTCCTTCAGCATTCCCTTATTTGGACTCACTTCCGACTTACCGACGAATGTAGCGCCTTCTTCAATAATCAAACGAGCGGCACGCAAATCGCCGATCAATTGCGAACGTGACCGAAGTTCGCAACGTTCGTTGACCGTGATATTTCCATGCACTTTGCCCATAACGATTACCGACTTCGCCTTAACCTCACCGTGAACGTCGCCGCTCTCTCCCACCGTTAAGATTCCATCGTTTGACGTAATTTCACCTTCGAGTTTGCCATCAAAAGTAAACTCATTGGCGAATTTAATGGAGCCCTTTATTTCGACATCGTTTGCTAAGGAGTTCTTGTTTGGTGTATCTGCCATAACGGTGTTTGTTGGTGTTAGATTTTTCGGCTCTGCGGCCTTGGGAGGTAGCGGCTTTTCCCCGGATTCAGTTTCCTCATTGCTCGGGCCTGATCCTGGCTTTTGGGGGATAAACTTCTTGAGCACGGTCGCAACTATGGATTTGTCGATTGGAATGTCAACGCTTTACGCCAATGAAAATTTCCTGCGAGACCGCTATTTTACAACGCTGCCGAAGATTCAAATCAAAATAGTAAACTGTTAAGATTAGTTGTTCCCGCATGGTGGTACAAAGCGGGAGGCGGCGCGCAAGTAATCAGTAATCAGTGAGACAGTAATCAGTAAACGACCCGTTTGGAGAACTCTTCCTTTCGCGAACTGATTGCCACTACTGCTTCTCGCACACCGACCTCACGCAGACACTTCGTCCAGAGCCAACGCCTCCAGTTCATTTCTCAGCGACGTGACATTCCAAGCCAACCGTTGGGCGATCATCTATAAACAATAACTGATTACTGTCTCACTGATTACTGATTACTTCCCCACCACCTCTCCAGAATCGCCATTCACCCTACCCATCGCCACCTGCGAGCTCCTCCGCGGGATAGGTCCAGATCTCGCTCAACGTCGGATGATAGTGAGGAATCGAGGCCAGGTCTGCGGCTGACGCTCGGAAATGCATCGCCACCACTATTTCATGGATTAGTTCGGCGGCTTCCGGTCCGACAACTGCCGCACCCAAAATCTCGCCGGTGGCGGCATGGACGATAAGCTTTACTAGCCCCTCCGGTTCTCCTTTTACTAGCGATTTACCATGGTCAGCAAATGGATAGGAGGCCGTTCGAAACGGGATTTGCTGGTTACTAGCCTCTCGTTCAGTTAACCCGACGAAGGCTAACTGCGGATGGGAAAACACCGCAAAAAGACGCAGCCGATAATCCATCCGGTTGAGATCTTTTCCATGGAGCAGAAGATCGGCGTTCTTGGCCGCCGCGACCGCTTGCTCGATCGCAATGTGTACAACTTCAAAATGACCGGCGACATCTCCCGCAGCAAACAAGTGCGGTTGAGAAGTTTGCATATGATCGTTCACCGACACCACTCCGTTGGGCGAGAGCTCAACTCCGGCAGCTTTCAGGTTCAAGCCGCTCACCGCTGGCCGCCGCCCCAGCGCATAGAATATTTCGTCTGCCGCCGCCCGCTGCTCAACGTCCCCACGACGGAAGTAAACCGCTTTCTCCCCTTTCTCGGTTGCAACTCTCAACAGCTTTGTGTCGCAGATAATGTCCACACCTTGCTGTCGCAACGCCTGGGTCAACGCTGCCGCTACATCAGCATCCACTTCTTTTAGAACCTGCGAGCTCCGTTGAATCACCGTTACCTTTGTACCTAAGGAGCTGTAGAAAGAGGCAAACTCGAGCGCGATCGCGCCTCCTCCCAAAATCACCACCGAAGAAGGGACGACATCGGAGTCGAGTGCTAAGTCGCTATGCAGGAACGACGTCTGCGCCAAACCAGGAATCTCGAGGACGTTCAGTTCGGAGCCCGTCGCTATGAGCCCCGTTCGGAAAAGCACTTGGGTGGTCTCACCTTGACGTGTGACCAACTGCAATTCGTGGGGAGCCACAAACGAGGCATACGCGCGCACAAATTCAAATTTCCCATTTTCGAGCTGTGACCTCCGGTAGTCCGCGAACTCCGAGATAAGCCTGCGTTTACGGTCTCGAATGGCAAGGGCGTCATAGCCAATTTGCCCGGTGCTCAACCCGAACTCGGCCGCCCGTCGTAATGTCAGAAACCGATTCGCCGACTCCAAGAGAGTTTTGCTCGGCATGCAGCCTCGAAGAATACAAAGCCCGCCAACTTCGTCGCCTCCCTCAACACAGATGGTTCGCAATCCGAGGCGGGCTGCGGTGGCGGCCGCTGCGTAACCGGCACTGCCGCCTCCAACTACGGCAAAGTCATATTCTGTCATTGTCGGAAACTGATTCTCGGCTGAGTCAAGAAGAGCGTCAATTATTCAAAATATTGCGGCGCCGGTGTGTTTCAACCACAACCGGTTGCATGGTTCCCGGCTTGCAAAAATAGTTTGCTACGCTTATACTACAGGCTCAAGTTTCGCCCTGACGGTCCGAGTTCCATCGGACCTCGTTCGCGGTAAGTATGTCTGAAATCTCGAATTACGACGCGGCCCAGATTGATAAACTAGAGGGGTTAGAAGCGGTCCGAAAACGGCCCGGAATGTACATCGGTGACCCCGATGAGCGTGGACTCCATCACTGTGTCATTGAAGTCCTGGATAACTCGATCGACGAACATCTCGCCGGGTTTTGCACCCGGATCGATGTAAACATCCATATTGATGGGTCGGTCTCGGTCCGGGATAACGGTCGAGGCATTCCGGTCGATATCCATCCCAAGTTCAACATCCCGGCAATCGAGCTTGTCCTCACCAACTTGCATGCCGGCGGTAAATTCGGGCAAGGGGCGTACAAATTCTCCGGGGGACTGCACGGTGTCGGCGCGAAATGTGTCAACGCTTTATCAGAGTGGTTTAAGGCGGAGGTTACGCGCAACGGCAAGATCTACCACATCGCTTTTGCTCGGGGCAAAACGACTCGGAAACTGGAAGTCATTGGAGAAATCCAAAATAAGCAACTGTCCGGCACGTTGGTCACTTTCTTACCCGACCCCGAGATCTTTACGATCACGCTGGATTTCAAGTTCGAGATCCTGGCGACTCGGCTCCGCGAGCTAGCCTTTCTCAATAAAGGACTCGAAATCGTACTGACCGACGAACGGGTGGACCCGGTCCGGCGTGAGGTGTTCCTCTATAAAGAAGGAATTGTCCAATTTGTACGGCAACTCGGTGAGACCAAGCAGCTGATCCATCCAGATCCCATCGTGATCACCAGCCTGCGCGAGATCGAGGTTGACGATAAGCCGGAGGAGGTCTTCGTCGACCTGGTACTGCAATACACCGACTCTTACAGCGAACAGATCCAATGTTTCGCTAACTCGATTCCGAATACCGACGGCGGTATGCATCTCGAGGGGTTCAAAGCCGGATTGACCAACGCGCTGAAAAACTACGCCAAAGCCAACAACCTCGTTAAAGAGAAAGACCCGGATATCAGCGGTGAGGACTTGCGCGAGGGTTTGATGTGCGTGCTTAGCGTCAAATTGACTAATCCCCGTTTCAGCTCTCAGACCAAGGGTAAGTTGGTTAACAACGAGATTAAGCCGGTCGTCCAGTCCATTACTTATGAAGGCTTGAGCCGGTTCTGCGAAGAGAACCCGGCGATCGCCAAGAAGATTCTCGATAAGTGCTTAATGGCCGCACGGGCGCGAGAAGCGGCTCGCAAAGCGAGGGAAGCGGTCAGAAAAACAGCACTCACCGGCGGCGGTCTGCCAGGTAAACTGTCGGACTGCTCGGAACGGGATTCCGAGAAGACCGAGCTCTACATTGTCGAGGGTGATTCCGCCGGCGGGTCCGCCAAACAGGGTCGAGATCGACGTTTCCAAGCGATTCTGCCGATCCGCGGCAAGCTATTGAACGTCGAGAAAGCACGCCTGGATCGAGTACTCCAGAATCAAGAGATCCAGACGATGATCACGGCCATTGGGACCGGCATCGGAGACGGCGAAGGTGAGGGGTCGTTCAACTTGGAAAAACTGCGCTACGGCAAGATCATCATCATGACCGACGCCGATGTTGATGGCTCCCACATCAGAACTTTGCTTTTAACGTTTTTCTACCGGCAGATGCCGGAGTTGGTGCGCCGGGGCCATATTTACATCGCTCAGCCGCCGCTCTACCAGATCAAACGAAAAAAGCGCGAGGAATACGTCGATGACGACGCCCGGCTCAATCGCATTCTGATTTCGTTGGGCGCCGAGGAGGTTCGGTTACGCAATCTTCAGGATGATCGGGAGTTTTCCGAAGAACAACTCAACGAGATCTTGGAACTTCTGGAACGTCTTTCGAAGCTGAGTGATTCCATTCGGAAACATGGCGGTGACTTCGAGGAGTATCTGGCGCATCGCAATAGCGAAACCGGAGTGTTTCCGGAATATTTGGTGGCGATCCGGGAAGGAAACCAAGAGTACGTCGAGTATTTTCCGGATGAGACTGCGATGAAACAGTTCGCGGATGAGAATCTAGATCTCCAGCTTTATGACGAACCGGTCAGTGACGAAGGCGAGCTTCCCTTGTTCGGAAACAACAATGGGAACGCGCCGTCTCATTTGCGCCGGCGAGCTCGTCGGGTTGAACTACACGAATCGAACTCGGTCTTTAAAATTTTCCACGAGTTGAGTAAGCGAGGTCTGGAAGTAGCCCATTACGCCACCAACGAACAGCCGCTTTTTGAACTGATGGATGGTGAAGGGGAACGCGCGAATTCTATCCCCGTTTCGTCGATACCGAAGATCTTGGAGACCGTGAAAGAGATCGGGCGCCGTGGTGTCCAGATCAAGCGTTTCAAAGGCTTGGGAGAGATGAACGCGAAAGAGCTCTTTTCCACCACCATGGATCCGGCCAAGCGGAAACTGCTCCAGGTCGAGTTGAACGAGAACAATGCCGTCGAGGCCGATAAGATGTTTACGATTTTGATGGGCGATGTGGTGGAACCACGCCGAGCGTTTATCGAAGACAACGCTTTGAATGTTCGTAACCTCGACGTGTAGAAGTTTGGCGGTTGACGGTTAGCAGTTGGCCGTTTGCGGTTGGCGCCGAAACGAAGCCTTAATGAAGCTAGCCAGGGAAAAGTGATCCTACGTCACCAACGCTTGTAACCGCTAACCGCTGACGGCAAACCGCTAACTCTGAACCCTTAAAGATGCCTGCTGATCCAAACGAAAAAATCGAAGCCGTCAACGTTGCGGAGGAGATGTCGAAGTCGTTCCTCGACTACTCGATGTCGGTTATTATCTCCCGAGCGCTGCCCGATGCACGGGACGGACTGAAACCTTCCCAGCGCCGAATCCTCTATGCCATGAACGGGCTCGGGGTGCTGCCCAACCGCAAACATACCAAGTGCGCCAAGATCGTCGGTGAAACCATGGGTAACTACCATCCCCATGGTGATATGGCCATCTACCCGACACTCGTGCATATGGCTCAGACTTGGGCGATGCGGGAAGTGCTGATTGAAGGTCAGGGAAACTTTGGCTCGATGGATGGCGATCCGCCGGCATCGATGCGATACACCGAAGCCAGGCTGACCCATCTTGGATCGGTCCTAATGGAGGACATGGACCGTGGAACGGTGGATTTCGTTCCTAACTATGACGAGACCACGGAGGAACCAACGGTATTCCCAGCCGCCTTCCCCAACCTGCTCGTCAACGGCGGTACGGGAATCGCGGTCGGGATGGCGACCAACATCCCTCCTCATAACCTGGGAGAAGTCATCACCGGCGTCTGTGCGCTGATCGATAATCCGGGGCTAACCGTTGATCAGTTGCTCGAGATCATTAAAGGGCCCGACTTTCCCACCGGCTGTACGATCTGCGGCGTTAGCGGTATTCGCCAATATTTCCAGTCCGGCCGCGGCAGCATCCGCGTGCGGGGAAAAGTCACGATCGAAGAGACTAAGCAGAATCGGCAGACCCTGGTCATCAGCGAAATCCCGTACAACGTAAATCGAGCGGAGCTTATCAAGCGAATCGCTGGGTTGATTCAGGAGAAAGTGATCACGGACATCAGTGATATTCGTGACCTTTCCGACGAGCACACGCGCATCGAAGTCGAGCTGAAGCGGGACGCGAACGCGAATGTCGTCCTGAACAATCTCTATAAGCACACCGCTTTGGAGAGTTCGTTTGCGGTCAACATGCTGGCGATCGATCACGGCCGGCCGAAATTGCTTTCGGTCACCGAGGCGCTGCATTGCTACATTGAACATCGGCGGGATGTCGTGCTCCGGCGAACCCGGTATCTACTGCGCCAAGCGGAACAGCGGGCTGAAACCCTGGAAGGTTATCTGATTGCTCTCGCTAATCTGGATGACTTCATCGACATCGTCCGCAATTCGTCAAACCGGGAAGAAGCCAGAGTAAAGCTTCTGGCCTACGAGTTCAGCCAGAGTCAGGTCGAACAGATCGGCGTCCGGATTCGGAGCGCTGCGCGTTTGGTGGATGGACGTTACAGTTTCAGCGAACAACAAGCCGACCAAATCCTCGAGCTTCGGCTCTATCAACTGACCGGGCTGGAACGCGAAAAGATCACTCACGAATACAGCGAGCTCCTCTCTCGGATCGACGATTTACTTGATATCCTCAACCGAGCAGATCGGGTGATGAGTATTATCAAGGATGAGCTCCTAAAGATTAAGGATAAATACGATTCACCGCGGGTGACGGAGATCATTCCAGCCGAAGGCGAAATCGACCTTGAAGATCTTATCGTCAACGAGGGCTGTATCATTACCATTACTCACGGCGGCTACATCAAGCGAACTGCGGAAAGTGAATTCCGGGCGCAACGCCGGGGTGGGCGCGGTGTAATCGGTATGGCCACTCGCGAAGCTCAGATGGTGGGTGAAGAGGGTGATTTCGTCGAACACCTCTTTACCGCCAGCACCCATGACTCGTTGATGTTCTTTACTCAAGGCGGCCGATGCTACGTCGAGAAGGTGTACGAAATTCCTGAAATGAGCCGGGCTGCCAAGGGCCGATCAATCGCCAACCTCCTGGAGTTACGTCCTGAAGAAAAGATCGCCGCCACGCTGCGTATCGAAGCGAAAAAAGAAGAGGGTTCAACCGAAGAAACCACTTGGAACCCGGGCTTCCATATTATGTTCGCAACTCGGCACGGCTTGGTAAAGAAGACAAACCTCTCCGAGTTCGCCAACGTCCGCCGAGGCGGAATTATCGCGATTCAAATAGAGCAGGATGACGAACTCATCGATGCTCTGTTAACCGGCGGTAACGAAGAAGTCGTGCTCATAACAAAACAGGGAATGAGCATCCGTTTTAAGGAGGAAGAAGCTCGAGACATCGGTAGAAATGCTATTGGTGTCTGGGGAATCCGGCCCGAATCAGGTGACGAAGTTGTCGGGATCGCCAAGGTTGTCACCGACGCGAAACTCTTGGTGGCAGGCGCCAACGGGATCGGCAAACGGACCGGGTTCGAGGAATATCGGATCCAGTCTCGAGGAGGGAAAGGTGTTATCACCATGAAAACCGGGGATCGGACGGGAGAGGTCATTGGGGCTTTATCTGTGCACGAGGACGACGAAGTCATGCTCATAACAACCGGCGGACAAATGGTCCGCATTCGGGTCAGCGAGATCCGGGAAACCGGCAGAAATACGATGGGTGTAAAACTCATTAACCTTATCGAAGGTGAGAAACTGCAAGACATCGCTCCGGTCGTTTCTCAGGACGATCTGGAATCCGAAACCGAGGAGAGCTCGGCGCCCTGAGGAACCACACGCAGGTAGGGCGAGGCTCCGGCGCATTCTATGCGCGCCGACAAGGTCTCCGTCGTAGCTGAGAACTGAGCTTTCAGCGGCGATCAAAACCAGTATCGGACCTTGGCAAGTGATCCGGGCGATTCGGGAGCCTCGCCCTAGCAGTTCTCCCGTTTGGCGCGCCAATTCTTATTAGAATAGACCGCCGCCCGCCCGGAAAGGACTCTCGACTAGAGATTTTGATATTCTAGAACAACGAGTCACTACGGCACAAACCATCTCGAGATAATGGCTATAAATAGCCATTCTTTCCCTGCTGTGCAGCGGATTTACCTCGAATAGCGCCATATTGGCCTATATCCTGTTGATTTCTAGCTTTTAGCGAACTAAGAAGCTTTTGCGGTTGCCTGCGACGTTTTGCTCTTTAGAGTTTAGGCACTTCTGTTATGGGAACGCGAAAGCGAAAATTGTCAGTCAAAAGGCTCCCGGTCCAGCGCCAGCTTGAGCTTTCCCACGAGGGAGAATATTTCGACCTGCGAGCGCTCTTCGATAAGCTGAACACTGAGTATTTTAACGGGGCGTTACGGGGCTACAGCATTACTTGGGGCCGGAAACGGAAACTTCCTCCGAAGGAATATTTCGTCTTTGGCACTATCCAGGAAGAAGACCGCATTATTCGGATCCATCCTCTTCTGGATGCGCCCTTTGTTCCGACTTGGTTTCTGGAGTACGTCATCTACCACGAGATGTTGCACGCGGTGGTGCCGGAAGAAGAGGATGAAACCGGCCGCCGGCGAATTCATACCGACGAATTCTACCGTCGCGAACAGCGCTTTCATTGTTACCAGAGAGCCCGTCGCTGGGAAGACGAGAATCTGGATCGATTCCTCCGGTAGCGGCGCTGGGGTTGCGAGATGTCAGAGGTGGCGGCAAAGTAATCAGTAGTCAGTAACTCAGCAATCAGTTTAACAGCCGGTCAGGGATCATCGTACTGATTACTGACAGACTGATTACTTCGCGCCACGCCTGACGTCTCACCACCGTCACCGCGGGGCCAGAGTTAGGCCCCGTGCATAAACCTCATCTAGCAAGACGCTTCCGCGTCCGCTTAACTTACAATAAGCCAAAGACCACTAAGGCTTCTTGGTCGGACTCGGGAACCCACCGGGTTTAGTATTGATTGCCGGGGTATTCGTGGCGCCGGGCGATGTGCCTTGCTTCACTGAAGGCGCTGCCGCCGGCCGATTGGCGTTGAGCTTCGCGATAACCGCGTCGCTAAAATCGATGTCGGCTTTGGCGAAAACTAAGACCGGTACGCCGAGCGCAACGCTTTGACCGGATTTATCGAAAACCAAATCGAAGTTCTGCGCTTTAACCTGATCGGTAACCACCTTCATGATTTCTTCCACCAAGGCTGAAACCATGTGGGTCTTTTCATCCTGAAGCTGTTTTTGGCGCGTCGAACGAAAATCGGTGATTTCACGTTCCAACCCATTGGTTTCCGCGATCTTCGAGTCGCGCTCCTGGGCCTTTTGATCCTTGCTGGCGCCGCTCAAATCGGGCTTATTCAATTCCTCATTTAGCTTATTGATGGTATCAAGATTCTTCTTGTATGCATCCATCCGCGAATTGAGCTCATCCTGGGCCGACTTCTGGGCCTCCTCCAACTTCTGTTGAGCCTCCTGCGTCTTGTAGTACCCAGCGAGGACTTTGGCCATGTCGATGGTCCCAATTTTCAATTCAGCTTTTGCTTGGGGTAGTGCGCCAAAGCCCAAGATAGCTGCGACGCAAGCCCCAACGACGAACGAGGATTTATTCATATTTGTTAACTAACATAAACGGGACGCCACCCGGTTTGAATGAGACTCCCCCAAGCCAATTCTGTTCAAAATTGGTAACCCACGCTGAATTGGAAACGCCCAGAGGAGTTATTAAATTTATCCGATTGCACCGGAATACCGTAGTCGAGTCGGATCGGGCCGATCGGCAAATTCAAGCGTAGACCGGCGCCATAGTCGGAGTTGACGTTTCCTGTTCCAAAATTCCAAGAACCGGCATTCACGAAGCCGGTGTCATAAAACACGGCAAAGCGAACCCGGTCGATGATCGGGATCGTGTATTCAACGGTCAGGCGCGCCATTGTATTACCACCAATGTCGTCTCCTTCTGCGTCTTTAGGACCAACCCGATCGAAGTCAAAACCGCGCAAGTTGTTGGCGCCTCCAAGGAAGAGCCGATCGTAAAGCGGCACCTGGGTTCCTCCTCCCCAGTTTGAAACCGTCGCTATTTCGGCGTCAAAGACGAGAATCGTGTCGAACGGCAAATGGAAATATTGCTCACCTTCGAGATCAAATCCGTAGATCTGAACATCTCCGCCGAGAGGTCCGCCAGCAACATAAACCGAGAGATCAACTCTTTGTCCCGTTCTGGTTAAGAATGCGTTGTCTCGTCGATCAAGGGTCAGAGAGTAGGTGAACCGGCTTTCCAACGATGATCCTGCCTGTTGTGTGATCAACGGGTCATTGGTGGTAACATTGTAAATGTCGGTCTCCTGCAGGCGATACTGGAAACGTTGGGACAAGAAGTTCGTGATCGGTTGCCTCAGGAACACATCAAATCCGTAATACTTCTCGTTGTAGACGTTACTAAAATAGGACGAATCCAAGTAGAACGCGTCAGTGCCGATCGCCAACCGTTTATCTAAGAAGTAGGGCTCGGTGAAATTCGCCGTCACTTGCTTTTCTTGAGTTCCGATCTGCACCCGGACGCGGAACTTTTCACCCGCCCCGGTAAAGGTCCGCCAGTTCAAGATGTCGAAGTTGCCTTGGCTCAGTTCAGCGAAACCGAGCAACCCTTCGTTCGAGCTGAACCCCATACCGAAGTTCAAGGAACCAGTTCGTTTTTCTTGGACCACCACATTGAGGTCCTTTCGTCCGGGCACCTGCGTATCCGAGGCGTAGGTATCGACTTTTTCGAAATACTGCAGACCTTCGAGGCGTTTCTTGCTGATCTCCACGCGCACCGTGTCAAAAACATCGCCAGGAGCGAGCACCAATTCACGACGTATGACCTTGTCTTTCGTGCGGGTGTTACCGCTGATGTTGATCCGTTCGACGTACGACTTGATACCCTCTTCGATCTTATAGTGGAGATCAACCAAGCCTGGACCAGCCGGGGTAGTTTGCACCGCAACTTTCGCGTCGGCGTAACCAGCCACTCCGTAGGCGTCCTCAACTGCTTTGATGTCCTTCTCCAGTTTCTGCGGAGAGAACACCTGCCCTTCCTTCTGCTTAATCACTTTACGGAAGTTACCCTCTGTGACCACCTGCAAACCATCCACGGTCATCGCGTTGATGTGATACTGGATGCCCTGTTCAATATAGATATCGATGTCGACGTACTTCGGGTTTTCCCGATTAATCTTTACGTCGGTTACCTGGACATCTTCGTAGCCGTGGTCCTGGAAGAGCTCTTTAATCTTTTGGACATCCTCGTCCAACTGGGCGCTATTCAGTCTGCCGGCGCCGGTCAGAAAGGCGATGATGTTATTCTCCTTCGTCTTCATCTCCTTTTTCAGGCGGTTGGTCTTGATGGCCGTGTTACCGGAGAATCGGATCTTTCTGACAACCGCTTTGCTGCCCTCACTGATCGAATAAGTGACCGTGGCAGTCCCCCGATCTTCGTTGGTCTCGACCTTGTATTGGACGTCAACGTCCGGGAAACCTCTCTTTTGATAGAGCTCGACAACTTTCTGGCGAGCGGTCTCTAAGGTCTGCTCGTCCAAAGGCGAGTTGATCTTCAAGGCCATCTCTTTCCGAATCCTTCCGACCTTGACTCGTTCGTTACCAACCACGTTAACGCCGGCCAGGGTCACCCGCGTCTGAACCACGACAATAACTTTAACGCCATCGGGCAGCGGCTCGCCGTAAATCCGTACGTTGGTCACCAACCCGGTCCCGTAAAGAGCCCGCACGTCATCTTCAACGGTGGTTTCAGAATACGGCTGACCAACCGTTGTCTTCATGTTGGTCAGAATCCGTTGCCGGCTTAATGTAGCCGGACCGGCATACTGGATTTCAATCTGACGGACAATCGGGGCGGCCTGTCTTTGAGGAGTCGGTGGTGTCGCTTGAGGTTGCGCTGACGGAGCCTGTGGCGGCGGCGTATTTTGAGGCGCAGGCTGCTGTTGCGCAAACACTGAAGGCGCGACAAAACCGAACAGAATCAAGCACAATAGCCATTTGCGTTCGGGCACACGCTTTTGCTTCATAATAAGGGGAGCCAACGAGTCACAGCGAATGGCGCTAATTCACGACGATGACGTCCTAAACGTCAACAGAAAAACCGCCTATCCGGTGTGCTTGTTCAGTTCAGCAAGCTATAAACATTGTTTCGGGGGTGCGGTTCGTACCCAGCCTCGGTAATCAGCCGCTCAATTTCCTCTCGCGACAACCGATAGGTCGTACCGGCGCTGCTCACGACATTCTCCTCCATCATGACCGATCCATAATCGTTTGCCCCGTAGCTCAATGCGACTTGTCCGATCTTAGGTCCCTGGGTCACCCAAGAGCTCTGCAGATTCTCGATATTATCCAGGTAAATCCTGGCCAAAGCTTGGGTACGCAGATACTCCGCCGAGCCCACTGGCTTTGCTTTCAGGACCACATTCTCAGGTTGAAATGTCCAACAAATAAACGCCGTAAACCCATGAGTCCGGTCCTGCAGCTCGCGAATACGGCCCAGATGCTCGATCCGGTCTTCGATCGTTTCCACATGCCCAAACATCATGGTAGCGCTGCTGCGTAATCCTTCCTCGTGGGCAATTTCCATTACCCGCAACCATTGCTCCGTGTTGCATTTCAACGGAGCGATCCGGTTACGGACACGGTCCACTAGAATCTCTCCTCCCCCTCCGGGTATCGAGCCCAATCCAGCCTCACGAAACCGTAAAATGACATCGCGCATCGGCATCCCGAAGACCTCGGCAAAGTGGTTGAACTCCGGGGGGCTGAATGCATGGATATTGATCTGCGGGTATTTTTCGCGGAGGTGGTTAAGCAAATCCAGATAGTGGTCGATGCCCAGTTTAGGGTTGTGCCCGCCCTGCATCAGAATTTGCACCCCGCCGATGCTAACCAGCTCATCAATCTTCTGGTCGATCTGTTCATGGGTCAGGACGTAGTGATCGGAGTCCCTTTCGGTGCGATAGAACGCGCAGAATTTGCAGTAAACGTTGCAAACGTTCGTGTAATTGATGTTACGCTCGACGATATAAGTGACGATTTCATTCCCTCGCCCGCCGTACGCAGCTTCCTTGGCTATTCTGCGCCGGTGATCCGCTAGCGCGCCCAGCTCTTCAATCGGAAGCCGGTACAGTTCCAACGCCTCTGCTTGGTTGATTCGTTCACCCTCGAGCACCTTATCAATAACATCTGCGTCGGAAATCAGAGCATTCATTTAGCAGAGCTAGTATTAAACCACTCCTCAGTCCGTTCCAAGAATCTTTCGACGAGCGGTAACTCCCAATCGTCCTCGTCGTCGTCCTCGTCCTCGAGAACGAGTTGCCACCCGGAGCGGTTCGAAATGACCCTGTGATGTCTTTGGGAGATGCCTCACGTTTGGGCACTGCCAGATTTTTCGAGGACGAGGACGACGAGGAGGACGATTGGGACAGACGATTGCGAGGCAACGATTACGACAGACGATTCGACCTGGAAACCCGCGACGAAATGACCACATTGATAAGCCAAAGCGTGGCCGAGAACTTTTACCAAGAAACCATTCAATCACCTAAGAGCCCGTTCGATCTGTCGCTACGGCCTCCGATGTTCTCCGAGTTTCAAGGGCAAGCTCGCGTAAAAGAACGCCTTGAGCTGATGGTCGCGGCAGCCAAGCAGCGGGGCGATGTGCTTGAGCATATCTTGTTGAGCGGTCCGCCGGGCCTGGGAAAAACCAGCCTCGCCTTTATTCTCGCCAACTCCATGGGTGTAAATATCAAGAGCACCAGCGGACCCATGATTGAGCGAGCGGGCGATTTAGCCGGCCTGCTGACCACACTCGAGCGAGGCGACATTCTGTTTATCGATGAGATCCATCGGCTACAACCGGCGATAGAGGAATACCTTTATCCGGCCATGGAAGATTTCCGTTTAGATATCATCATCGATCAAGGGCCTAACGCCCGGAGCGTACGCCTGAATTTACCCAAGTTCACTTTAGTCGGCGCAACCACTCGGGCAGGTTTGATCAGTTCGCCATTACGCTCCCGCTTCGGAATGAATAGCCGCCTCGACTACTACACGGTTGAAGAACTGACCGGCGTGATCGATCGGAGCGCCGGCCTGATCGGTGTAACCATCAACCAAGCAGGCGCACGCGAGATTGCGGCCCGTTCCCGAGGCACACCTCGAATCTCAAATAATTTGCTCCGCTGGGTCCGCGATTACGCTCAAGTGAAAGCCGACGGAACGATCGATGAGAAAATCGCTGACCTCGCTCTCAAAATGCTGGATATCGATAACGACGGCTTGGATGAAATGGATAAACGGTTGTTAGAAGCGCTGATCTCCCGATTCCAAGGCGGCCCCGTGGGTATCAGTTCACTCGCGGTTTCGGTTGGAGAAGACCCCGGTACCATCGAGGAAGTCAACGAACCATACCTGATTCAAGAGGGATACCTGCAGCGTACCGCCCAAGGACGGGTCGCCCTTCCCAAGGCCTACAAAAAGCTCGGAATCGAACGCTCGTCACACGGTCAAAAGGAGCTGTGGTAAGACGAGCGCGTCCTCAAGGATTGCTCGCCTCGCCGCCGGGGCGTCTCTTGATCCGCAAAGGCGTTGGCAAGGCCGGTTGATACCGAATCGTTGATGGCCAGATAATCCGCCAAGGCTGCTCTTTCAGCTTCCCAGAAAGTTCGGTCATATCCGCAGCGAAGATGTTCACTTTTGGAATGAAGACATTCAACTCTTCCTGGAGCTGACCGAGCACATTTTTCAACCGGCCTGACGCAGTGTCAAAATTCGCCAGCGTCTTCCCGAGATGATCCTCTTTTTGCACCGATCCGACCAAGTTTTGTACGTCTTTCAACGTGCTCTGCACACCGAGCAAGGTTTCATCAACCGAACCTCCTTTAGCGGTGAGATGCTGCAGGTTGGTACTCACCACTTGGAAACCATCGAGAGTCTTGTCGAGGGTGGCCAACAGAGCGGAATCTTTCCCCGTCAACCGTGTGAGGTTTTCAGCGGTTCGATGCAGTTCGATCAACGTGCTGGTCGCCTCTCTTAAAGTCGGGTCCAATTTCTGAACAATGGTGGGACCAACCTCGCTCAAGTCCGGTGAACGCAGGCCAACGAATGCATCTCCGCTAACGGCCAAACCGGAATTCGGGTTGCCTTGGGTAAAATCAATCACGGCCTCCGCCAACAGCCCGAACGAACGCATGGTCACGTTGTTCTCTTTGAAGATTAGCGCATCAGCCGCCACCTGCACCGTAATCACCGCTTCGTATCCCGGCTTGCCAAGCGGCCTTTCCGCCGGAGGGACCGGGGACTGAATAAAATCCACCGTACCGATTTTCCTTCCCGCCAAGGTTACGTTGGCGCCTGGCTTGATGCCGGCGGCATCATCAAAAAAGACCCGATAGTGCACCAGAGGCCGAAAGAGGCCAGGCGCCGAAAGATACAGTACAACGCCGATCAAGAGCCCGATGGTCAGAATCACCAGAAGACCGGTCCGAATCTCGCTACGTACTATCTGCATCGGGCAATGGCTCGGTCATAGGCCCTTCAACTCCGCCCGTAACAAATTGGCGAACGACAGGGTTATCAGATGTTTTAAATTCCTCGGGTGCACTGTCTTGAATGATCGTGCCCTGATACAGCATGGCCATGCGCGTGGCGATCCGAAAAGCGCTGTCCATTTCATGCGTCACAATAACCGAAGTCGTATTGGTCTTCTCCGTCAGATTAATGATCAGTTCATCGATCACGGAGCTCATCACGGGGTCCAATCCCGCTGACGGCTCATCAAACAGCACCAATTCAGGATCCAACATCAACGCTCGTGCTAAGCTAACCCGTTTCCGCATGCCGCCGCTAAGTTCGGAAGGCAGCTTGCTCTCGGTCCCGCTCATCCCCACGGTCGCCAACTTTTCTTCGATGAGCGCGTCGATCTGACTCTCCGTTTTTCGGCCCAATTCCCGCATCGGCAAAGCCAGGTTATCGCGAACATTCAATGAACTGATTAATGCTGAATATTGGTACACCATCCCTATTCTGCTCCGTAGTAAATTCAATTTGCTCCTACTCAACCGGCTGACCCGCAAATGCTTATACTTTATTTCGCCCGACGTCGGCTTCAAGATTCCTAAAATCAACCGTAACATCGTACTTTTGCCGCCGCCGCTCTGGCCAAGGATGACCAAGCGATCTTGTGGAAAAATCTTAAGATCGACTCCGTTAAGAACCGGCTTCCCTGAGAAAGCCAGGACAACCTGATTCAAGTGGACCAATGGCGTTTCCGTCATTTGGTGTACTGTGTCACGATCACATTAAAGACGCTGTCGAAGCCGATTACGCTAGTGATCGCGATCACCACACTCCCGGTAGTAGCTCGCCCGACGCCTTCGGCTCCTCCTTGGACGGTCAGTCCTTTGAAACAAGCAATCAGACCGATCACAAGTCCGAAGAAAGCGGCTTTGAAAAACCCGATCACGATATCATTTACCAGCAAACTGCTCAGAACTGCGTCGAAAAAGAATGCGGGTACGATGTTCAACGTCACCCAGGAAATCAGACAAGCCCCGATCAACGCTGCGATAACCGAACAGACCGATAGACACGGCATCGCGCCCACGATTGCGACCAGACGCGGTGCCACCAAGAAACGAAGCGGTCCGATTCCCATGGCCTCGATGGCTTCAACTTCCTCAGCGACCTGCATCGTACCGAGCTCCGCGGTAAAAGCCGCTCCGATGCGTGCCGCCAGCACAATACCCGTAATTAGTGGACCGAGCTCCCGGGTAAACGCGATGGCAATCAGCGACGGTATCAGACGCTCCACCCCGAACTTCTCCAGCTGATAGCCGGTGAGCAACGCCATGGTCAGCCCGAGAAAAAACGAAACCATTAACACCAGCGGCACTGACGCTACCGCCGTACGATCTGTCTGCGCGAAAAGAGCAGACGGCCGAAACGGTAACCGTCCCCTCCGAACATTGTCGGCCATCTCCTCTGCAGTATTCAGCAGAAGCCAGACGATACTCCCCAGGTTTACCAGGGCCATTCGCGTCAAGAAACCGATCCGTTGAAGCAAGACCCATATGTATTAGGCCGCCCAGTCCCTGAAGCAAGGGGAATGAAGGAGAGTGATCAGTAATCAGTGACACAGTAATCAGTGGCTCTAGTCCCAAGCCATCCGGGGTTTGAAGATCTCTTTCTTGACTTTTCGCGGCCCCACCCCAGTCATCAGTTTCAGTCTGATTACTGATTACTGATGGCTCTTGACTAGCAGATTAGGATGAAAGTGAACCTAAGATGCTCAAGGGCAGTAAGATAAGTCGATATCGGATTTTAAAATTGGTAG